>Ga0310691_10000753_pt1 | contig 55890 bp, 43 predicted proteins | sample 176DNAGHGlowgp2_FD_203887 | JGI IMG/M metagenome (GOLD analysis project Ga0310691, IMG submission 203887) | Sheep rumen microbial communities from Palmerston North, Manawatu-Wanganui, New Zealand - 1766 DNA GHGlow gp2 (v2) (version 2) | ecosystem: Host-associated > Mammals > Digestive system >... | reverse complement strand
CAAAAACGTGTCTGGATGAGGATTTATTGGCAATATATCCCTAAAATAAAGTAAAAACAATAATAAAACGATTAAACAATGCTAAAAGACAGACCAATTATTTGGTTTGCAACATAGAAGTTACGAATAAGTCGAGAGCAAAACAAAGAAATTCATTTCTTTTTTTGCCGAGAAGGAGTAACTTCGCCATCTTTTGATGGCAGAGGTACGAATAAGCGAGTAGAAAACAAAATGAAAAACTCTTTTTTTCATTTTTATTGTCGAGCGTGAGTACCTTCGGCAAAACCAAAGGTACGAAATAACGAGTGAAATTCGTAAGAAAAAAAAGCTTTTCTTTTGCATTTCACTCGTTATTTCGTACCTTTGCGACATCAAAAGACAAGAATGACATGAAACGAATGATTTTTATGATGGCTGTCTGTGCTGTGGCCTTGGCGGGCTGGGCGCAGGTGGCTCCGATGTTACAGGTCAAGGAACTAAAGCTCAGCAACGGCATGACGGTATGGCTGAACGAGGACCACTCGCAGCCGAAGGTGTTTGGTGCCGTGGTGGTCAAGGCGGGTGCCAAGGACTGTCCGAATACGGGTATTGCCCACTACTTCGAGCACATCATGTTCAAGGGTACCGACCGCATAGGAACGGTGGACTACCAGGCCGAGAAGCCCTGGTTGGACAGCATCTCGGTGCAGTACGACCTGCTCTCGCAGACCAAGGACGAGGCTGAGCGCACCAAGATACAACAGTACATCAACGAGCTGAGCCTGAAGGCTGCGGACTACATGATTCCCAACGAGTTCAGCCGCCTCATCTCGAAATATGGCGGCAGCGGACTGAATGCCGGCACAGGACACGACATGACGTACTACTACAACATGTTTCTGCCACAATACATGGAGCAATGGTGCTGGCTCAATTCCGAGCGCCTCATCAAGCCCGTATTCCGTGGTTTCCAGGGTGAACTGGAGAATGTCTACGAGGAGAAGAACCGCTCTGCCGACGGCATGGGCGATGCGATGGAGAAGGTTTTCAGCGCCGTGTTCAAGACGCAGCCCTACGCCTACCCCATCATCGGCTCGACGGAGAGTCTGAAGAACCCGCGCCTGTCGGATATGGAGGCTTTCTACAAGAAATACTATGTGGCCTCGAACATGGGACTCATACTCTGTGGTGACTTCACGCCCGACGCGACGCTGACGGCCTTGCTCGAACAGACCTTCGGACGGGTGCAGACGGGACCGGTGCCCCAGCGCGGCTACAGTCCCATGCCCGATATCAAGGCTGGCGAGGCGTATGAGGTCAAGCTGCCCATCCCGCTCATCAGTGCCGAGGTGATGGTGTATAAGTCGCCCACGGACTTCGAGCCCGATGCCGATGCCATGGACCTGGCCAACATGCTGCTGTCGAACGGCAAGGCGGGCAGGCTGGACTCGCTGATGAACGAGCACAAGGTGATGATGGCGCTGGCCATCAGCACGGCATTCAACGATGCCGGCGGCACGGCTGTCCTCGTCATACCCAAGCTGCTGGGCAAGATGAAGACGGCCGAGGAGCGTGTGATGGAACAGGTGCGATGCGTCATGGACGGTCAGTTCAGCGACGAACAGTTAGAGGCGCTGAAACGGGAGCTGGTGATGGAGGCCGAGCGCAACATGGAGACTGTCAAAGACCGCTCACAGCTGATGGTTGACGCGTTCTCGCAGGGCAAGACGTGGCAGAACGTGCTGGACAAGGTGGCGCACATCAAACGGCTGACCCGCGACGACGTCATTGCTGCTGCCAAGAAGTACTATGACGCCAACCACCTGACCCTACGAAAGAAATACGGCACAGCGGACAAGGAGACACTGAAGCAGCCCGGCTACAAACCGGTAACGCCCAAGAACAGCAATGCCAAGTCGGCCTTTGCCATGCAACTGGAGCAGATACCCGTCAAGGAGGCTGCCATCCGCACGGTGGACTTCGCCCACGACGTGACGACACAGAAAATCAATGACCATGTTACCTTATATTATAAGGAGAACCCCGTCAACGACATCTTCACGTTCACGCTGCGCTACAAGGACGGCACACTGCATACGCCCAAGCTCGACGTGCTGGCAGAATACTTGGATGCCCTCGGCACCGACTCGCTGAAGAAGCAGCAGCTGGCACAGGCCTGGCAGCGCATAGGCACGACGATGGATATAGCACAGGACAACGAGACGTTCAGCATCAACCTGACGGGGCCTGACCACCAGCTGAAGCCTGCCCTGCAACTGCTGGCACACTTCCTGCGCGCTGCCAAGGGCGACGGGGATGCGCTGGACGAGGCAAAGGATGCCGACAAGGTGAACCGCAAGAGCTTTGGCAAGCAGAAGGACGACGTGATCATGCCCGTACTCTCGAAGGTGGCTTATGGCGAGAAGTCGAATTACCTGACGCAGCTGTCGAAGAAGGAAATCAAGGCCCTGACGAACGACGAGCTGCTGGCGCTCTTCAGCGAGTTGCAGCAGTATGACTGCGAGTTGTTCTACTGCGGGCGCCAGAGCATTGAGGATGTCAACAGGGCTTGCCAACAGACGCTGCCCCTGGCGCAGTGCAGCAAGCCGCAGGCTGACACCTACCGTCGCCTGCTGCAGTACCAGGAGCCTATGGTGTTCTTCTACGACGTTCCCAAGTCGCGCCAGAACTACGTCGTCTCGTACGACGTGCTTGGTGCGCTGCCAACAGCCGAGGAGCGTGCCCAGCTGAAGCTGTGGAGCGAATACTTCGGCGGCGGCATGTCGTCAGTGCTGTTCCAGAACGTCCGCGAATTCCGCTCGCTGGCCTACTCGTGCAACGGCCTGCCCCTCGTGAAGAGTCTGGCCCTGCATGCCCAAGAGCCCCTTGCATACGTCACCGTCACTGGTACCCAGGCTGACAAGACCATGGAGGCTGTCGCCGTCATCGACTCGCTGCTGCGCCAGATGCCTGTCAAGGAAGAGAACCTGAAGTCGGCACGCCAGGAGGTCATCAGCGACATGCAGAACAAATACCCCACATTCCGCGACATTGCCAAATATGTGGCGAACGAGCGCATGAAGGGCTACGCCACAGACCCCAACGCTGAACAGGCACGCCTGTTGCCCGCCGTCAGCACACAGGACGTCGTGCAGTTCCACCGCCAGCATGTTGCCGGCAACCAGAACCGCGTCTGGATCATCATCGGCGACAAGAAGCTCACGGACCTCAAAGCCCTCGCCCGCTATGGCAAGGTGGTAGAGCTGAAGAAAGCGGACGTGTATAGGTAAAATGTAAAAAATAAAAAATAAAAAATAAAAAATAAAAAATAAAAAATTAAAGAATTAAACAATTTAAAAATTATAAAATTAAAGAATTGAAATATATATGAGAATTGGTATTATTGTAGCTATGGATAAGGAGCTGAAGCAGCTCCAGGCGCTGTTTAACGACGGCAGCGTGAAGGTAGAGAAATGTGGCATCGGCAAGGTGAATGCCGCCCTTGGTGCCCAGCGTATGATTAACGAGTTCCACCCCGACTGCATCATCAGCAGCGGATGTGCCGGCGGCAATGGTGATGACATCAACATACAGGACGTGGTAATCAGCAGCGAGCTGTGCTACCATGACGTGTACTGTGGTCGCGCCATCGACGACACCACGATTTACGGACAGGTGCAGGGACTGCCAGCCCGCTACAAGGCAGACCCCAAACTGCTGGAGAAAGCCCAGGCGATAGCCAATTCTTCACTCTTCACTCTTCACTCTTCATTTCATACGGGTCTCATCGTCACGGGCGACTGGTTTGTGGACTCCAAGGACAAGATGCGCGAGATTGTCGGGCACTTCCCTGAGGCCAAGGCTGTCGACATGGAGTCGTGTGCCATTGCACAGACGTGCTATATCAACAAGGTGCCGTTCATCTCGTTCCGCGTGGTCAGCGACATACCGCTGCGCGACACTGATGCCTCGCAGTACCATAACTTCTGGGAAACCATTGCCGAGAACTCGTTCCAGGTCACCAAGGCCTTCGTCGAGAGTTTGTATAAGTAATCAAAAAAAGCGAGGGAGTTGCCCTCGCTTTTTTGTATATTTAGCCTCGCTTGATGACTGACTTCTTGCGCTGGTCGTGGTCGAGGATGATTTTACGCATACGCATGGACTTGGGTGTCACCTCGACGAGCTCGTCTTCCTTGATATACTCCAAGCACTCCTCCAACGACATCACCACCTTAGGAATGATGCGCGCCTTGTCGTCAGTACCTGAGGCACGGACGTTGGTGAGCTGCTTGGCCTTGCAGACGTTGATGACCAGGTCATTGTCGTGGACATGCTCGCCGACGACCTCGCCCATGTAGACATCCTCACCCGGGTCGATGAAGAACTTGCCGCGATCCTGCAGCTTGTCGATGGCGTAGGCGAAGGCGTTGCCCGTTTCCAAAGCTATCATAGAGCCGTTGACGCGACGCTCAATCTCGCCCTTATAAGGCTGGTACTCCTTGAAGCGGTGGGCCATGATGGCTTCGCCCTGTGAGGCTGTCAGCACATTGGTACGCAGTCCGATGATGCCACGCGAGGGGATGTTAAACTCGATATTGGTGCGCTCGCCCTGGCTTTCCATGGACGTCATCTCGCCCTTGCGGCGCGTCACCATGTCAATCATCTTCGAAGCAAACTCCTCAGGGACGTTGATAGTGAGCTCCTCAATAGGTTCGCACTTCACGCCGTCCATCTCTTTATAGATGACTTGCGGCTGGCCTACCTGCAACTCATAGCCCTCGCGACGCATGGTCTCGATGAGCACGGAGAGGTGCAGCACGCCACGACCTGAGACAATCCACTTGTCGGTAGAGTCCTCGAAGGGTTCCACGCGCAGGGCGAGGTTCTTCTCCAGCTCCTTCTCCAGGCGGTCGTTAATGTGGCGCGAGGTCACAAACTTACCTTCCTTACCAAAGAACGGCGAGTCGTTGATGGTGAAGAGCATCGACATGGTAGGCTCGTCGATGGCAATGGGCGGCAGGGGTTCGGGGTTCTCTGCGTCGCACAGGGTGTCGCCAATCTCAAACTTCTCCAGACCGATGACAGCACAGATGTCGCCGCAGTCCACCTGGTCGGTGCGTACATGGCTCATGCCGTCGAAGGTGTGCAGTTCCTTGATCTTGGTCTTCTCCATGGAACCGTCACGATGGGCAATGGTCACCTGCTGACCGTCCTTCAACTGGCCACGATGGACACGCCCCACAGCGATGCGGCCTGTATAGCTGCTGTAGTCGAGCGACGTGATGAGCATTTGCGGGGTACCCTCTAACTGTTTGGGAGCGGGGATGACCTCGACAATCTTATCTAATAAATAAGTAATATCAGTAGTGGGCTTGTTATAGTCCTCGCCCATCCAGCCGTTCTTGGCAGAACCATAGACCACAGGGAAGTCCAGCTGGTCCTCGGTGGCGTTGAGCGAGAACATCAGGTCGAACACCATCTCGTACACTTCCTCCGGCCTGCAGTTGGGCTTGTCCACCTTGTTGACCACCACGATGGGCTTCAAGCCTATCTGCAGGGCCTTCTGCAGCACGAAGCGCGTCTGGGGCATGGGACCCTCGAAAGCGTCCACCAGCAGCAGACAGCCGTCGGCCATGTTGAGCACGCGCTCCACCTCGCCGCCGAAGTCGCTGTGTCCCGGGGTGTCGATGATGTTGATTTTTGTTCCTTTCCAGTTGATGCTCACATTCTTCGACAGAATGGTGATGCCGCGCTCGCGCTCCAGGTCGTTAGCATCCAACACCTGGCTCGACAGGTCCTGTCCCTCACGGAACAGGTTTCCGGCCAGCATCATCTTGTCCACGAGCGTCGTCTTGCCGTGGTCTACATGCGCAATAATTGCAATGTTTCTGATATCCTGCATAACTATTTTACGTAAAATCGGGTGCAAAATTACAAAAAAAAACTAAAATGCAGGGGGCGGAAGCAAATTTTTCACTCTTCACTTTTCACTTTTCACTTTTTTTTGTACCTTTGCAGCCGCATTTCGGAAAATCCGAAGCATTTGACGACGTGAACCGCCCGTGATTAGGCAGGGAGAAGCGTCTGAAAGATGTTATTGCACAACAATTTTAATCACAAAAAACAATGTATTTAGATTCAGCTAAGAAGACTGAGATTTTCACCCAGTATGGCAAGAACGCCCAGGACACGGGTTCTGTCGAGAGTCAGGTAGCCCTGTTCACCTATCGTATTCAGCACCTCACCGAGCACTTGAAGAAGAACCACAAGGACTTTGGTACCGCTCGTTCGCTGACCATGATGGTAGGTCGTCGCCGCAAGCTCCTGAAGTATCTCTACAACAAGGACATTAATCGCTATCGTGCACTGATTAAGGCTCTCGGTCTGCGTAAGTAAGCGACGAGCGAGAAGAAACAAGAAAGCCTCCCAGAACGGGAGGCTTTTTCGTGTCTTTACTTCTCTATGGAGATGCTGATGTTCTCCTTCTTGATGTTCTCGCAGTTGGTGAAGGTGGCGTCCTTCTTTGCCTTGATGACCACGTTCTTCAGGTTGATGCCCTGAATAGGCATCTCGGGCAGTCCATTGAACTCCATGGCGCGACCGGCACCGTTGCAGACGATGTCCTGAATGTCGATGTTGCGGAAGATGGGCGTCTCCTCGGTGACGGGCATCTTGGTGGTGTTGTCGGGATTGTCGCCGTCGGCCAGCATCTCGGCCACCGACTTGCCGCCGTAGTACATATTGAAGGTGATGGCATCAGTCTTGATGTCTGTCATGGAGATGTCGCGGATGAAGATGTTCTCCACGATGCCGCCACGGCCACGCGTCGACTTGAAGCGCAGACCGACGTCAGTACCTAAGAACTGGCAGCTCTTGACCAGGATGTTCCTGACGCCGCCGCTCATCTCGGAGCCTACGACGAAGCCGCCATGGCCGGCAAAGACGGTGCAGCCGTCGACGACGACATTCTCGCAGGGACGACCACGAAGACGACCGTCCTTGTCCTTACCACTCTTGATGCAGATACCGTCGTCGCCAGCGTCGAACTTAGAGTTGACGATGAGGGCGTTCTTGCACGACTCCAGGTCGAGGGCATCGCCGTTCTGGGCATAGGAGGGGTTACGTGCGAGTACATTATCTATGATGATGTTCTCACACATCAGCGGATGGATGTTCCAGGCGGGAGAGTTCTGGAAGATGACACCCTGCAGCAGCACGTTCTTACAGTTGACGAGGCTGACCATGACGGGACGCAGGAAGCGCTTGTAGTTGTTCCACTCAGCCTCGGAAGAAGCCTTGACGACATTCATGTCAGCATTCTTCTCAGCATCGGCATAGCCTTGCGAGGGTACCCAGTAGTCGCTGCGCACAGCCACGCCACCAGGGCGCGACAGCACTTCCTTCCACTGTCCGTCGGTCACCTTGCTACGCTTGACGGGGCGCCAGCACTGGCCATTGCCGTCGATGACACCCTGACCCGTGATAGCGATGTTCTCACAGCCGTTAGCCGTCAGCGGCGACTGGCAACGCTTGGTGTCAAGACCCTCGAAAGAGGTGTCGATGAGCTTGTAGAGGCTGTCGTCACCAGAGAACTGGATGACGGCTCCCATCTCAAGGTGCAGGTTGATGTTCGACTTCAGGGTGATGGGGCCTGTAAACCACACGCCAGCAGGCACGACCAGACGGCCGCCACCCTTAGCACTCAGAGCGTCAATGGCACGGGCAAAGGCCTCAGTATTCAGGGTAATGCCATCGCCCACGGCATCAAACTCCTTGAGGCAGACGGTGTTGGCAGGAAACTTGGGTGCGCTGACTTCTGGCATCTGGAAGGGCAAATCCTTGGTAAAGCGCTTGTAGGGGTTGGCACAGTGCATGCCTGCATGCTTTTCGCATTGCATGCCTTCGTGCTTTTCGCATTTCATGCCTTCGTGCTTCTGGCACTGTTTGTCGTCATGCTTCTTGCACTGCTTGTCGCAGTTTTCATGCTGTGCATAGCCTGTTGCAGCCACTGCCAGCATCATCATACAGATTAGTTTTCTCATGTTCGTTTGTTGTTTAGTTTGTTGTTATCGTTTTTCGTTTTCGTTATCGTTATCGTTCCCGTTAACGTTCCCGTTAACGTTCCCGTTATCGTTAATCTCCTTAAGCGGTATCATCACGAAATCGCGCTGGTACATCAGCGGATGCGGAATCTGGAGGTCAGGCTCATCAACGGTGATGTCGTCGTAGAGCAGGATGTCGATGTCAATACACCTGTCGGTGTAAATTGATGATTGACAATTGACAATTGACAATTTCTCATGATCCATGATCCATTGTCCATGATCCATTGAACGTTTATGCGTCCGCCCCATGTCGCGTTCTATCTGCTGCGTCAACTGCAACACCTCACGTGGTGACTTCGTGGTTTCGCAGAGGACGACAGCATTGAGGAACTTGTTCTGCGACTCGAAGCCCCACGGCTCCGTCTCGATGAGCGACGACTGGCGGAGCACCATCCCTACCCTTTCGCTGATGAAGTGGACAGCCTCAGCGATGTTCCACCGCCTGTCGCCCAAATTGCTCCCCAGACCTAAATATACCTTATGCATCCTTTTTCAGCTATTCCTCTCCAAACTATCTATTCCACTCCCTTCAGGGAGGGGTTAGGGGTGGGCCTTTTAGTCATCCAAAATCAGCATGCAGTCACCATAGCAGCCAAACATATACTCATTTTCGATGGCTTTGTGGTAAGCCTCCATGATGAGGTCGTAGCCGCCAAAGGCTGCCGTAGCCATCAGCATGGTAGATTCAGAGTGGTAGAAGTTGACGATCATCGAGTCTGCCAGTCCGAAGTCGTAGGGCGGGAAGATGAACTTATTGGTCCAGCCGTCAAACTCCTTCAGCTGTCCGTCGGTACCTACAGCACTCTCCGTGGCGCGCAACGTCGTCACACCAACCACGCAGACGTGATGACCCTCAGCCCTGGCATTGTTGACAATGTTGCAGGCCTCAGCATCCACCTTCATCTGCTCGGAGCTCATCTTGTGCTTCGTCAGGTCCTCCACCTCGATGCTGTCGAAACAGCCCAAGCCACAATGCACAGTGATATAGGCAAACTCGACGCCTCGGATTTCCAGGCGCTTCATGAGTTCGCGGCTGAAGTGCAGACCTGAGGCGGGAGCCGTCACGGCACCCTCATGGCGAGCATAGATGGTCTGGAAGTTTTCCATGTCGTCGTCATGTACCGGGCGACGGTCTATGATGTAGCGTGGCAGCGGCGCAGAGCCTAAGGCATACAGTTCCTCCTTGAACTCGTCGTGGGGACAGTCGTAGAGGAAGCGCAGCGTGCGGCCACGGCTTGTGGTATTGTCGATGACCTCGGCCACCATGGGGCCGTCATCGTCGAAGAAGAGCTTGTTGCCAATACGGATCTTGCGGGCAGGCTCCACCAGCACGTCCCACAGGCGCAGCTCCTGGTTCAGTTCGCGCAACAGGAAGACCTCAATCTTGGCATCAGTCTTCTCCTTGGTACCAAAGAGGCGCGCAGGGAACACCTTCGAGTCGTTAAGCACGATGACGTCGCCCTCGTCGAAGTAGTTGACGATATGACGGAACGTCAGGTACTGGTCCGTGTCGTTGCCGTCAGCATCCTTCTCGAACATGTCGATGACGCCACGCTTGCGGTGAACAACCATCAGACGGCACTCATCACGGCGATAGACCTTCTCGACAGTGCCGTCGTCATTAGTAAATTCCTTGTGCGGAGGCTCCAGGGCCAAACGCTCCTCGGGGAGCTTAAATCTGAATTGTGACAGTTTCATTTATCTTTTACTTTATGATTTCCTTAGTAGTTAGTCCTTCCTTTCCAACTCTTGCCGTTCCAGCCAGGCGGGGAAGTCGTCGATGGTGATACAGTCCTCGATGCGGACATTGCCCAGACGCGTACGACAGAGTGCCGTCAGATAGGCACCGCTATGCAGCGCCTCGCCAATGTCACGGGCCAGGGAACGGATGTAGGTGCCCTTGCCACACTCTACGCGAATGCTCATCTGCATCTTCTCCGCGTCGAAGTCTGTCAGTTCTATAGCGTCAATGTGTATCGTCTTGGCTTTGAGGTTCACCTCGCCACCCTTGCGCATCAGGTCGTAGGCACGGTCGCCGCCAATCTTGCAGGCAGAATAGGCAGGAGGCACCTGCTGGATGTCGCCCACGAAACCTGCAAGCACCTGCTCTGTCAGTTCGCGAGTGATATGGGCCGTCGGGTAGGTCTGGTCTACCTCGTGCTCCATGTCGTAGCTGGGCGTGGTGGCACCCAACTGCAGGGTAGCCGTGTACTCCTTGGAGTGGAGTTGCAGGCGCTCAATCTCCTTGGTCTTCTTGCCCGTACAGAGGATGAGTACCCCTGTGGCCAACGGGTCTAACGTGCCAGCGTGACCAGTCTTCACGCGCTTGACGCCACACTTGCGCGAGATGCGGGTGCGGACATAAGCCAGAGCTCCGAACGAGGTCATCCGGTAGGGTTTGTTGATGTATATGTATTCGCCTGCTATGAAGTTCATTTAGTCCACCATTGTTAGTGAGTGTCCAGTGAGCAACAGCAGGATGATGATGCCGCCAACCACGATGCGATAGATGCCGAAAGCCTTGAAACCATACTTGGTCAGAAAGCTGACAAACCACTTCATGGCCAGCAGTGCCACGATGAAGGCGACGACACAGCCGAGGATGAGCATGGTGATGTTATGACTCGTAGCCCAGGCGGTGTCTTCCTTCAGCAGGTCGAGCAGGTCGAGCAGCGTGGCACCAGCCATCGTAGGCACAGCCAGGAAGAACGAGAACTCAGCAGCACGCTTGCGGGTCAGTCCCTGTGTCATACCGCCCACAATGGTTGCCATGGAGCGCGACACGCCAGGAATGACGGAAATACACTGGTAGAGGCCGATGTTAAAAGCACGACGCTCGTTGACCTTATTGTTGTCGCTGCCCTTGTTGAACAGCTTGTCGCAGAACAGCATGAACACGCCACCGACGACCAGCATGATGGCCACCACGAGGACGCTGTCGAGCAGCCAGTCGAGCAGCCCGGACTTCTTAGCCAGCAGGCCGATGACCACAGCGGGCAGCACACCCACAAAGAGCAGCCAATAGAAATAATACTTATGCTTGAAGCGCTGCCACCATGAACTGCTTTTAGGACATGGCGAATGGTCGAGGCGGAAGAAGCGCTTCCAGTAGAGGCACACCACTGACAAAATGGCTCCAAACTGGATGATAAAGGTGAACGCATGGACGAAGGGGTCACCCTGTGGTACGCCCAACAGGTTCTGCGTGATAATCATGTGACCTGTAGAGGACACGGGCAGGAACTCCGTCAGACCCTCTACGATAGCGACTATAATGGTTTCAATCCAATCCATCTAAAAAAAACTTGAAAGAGTGAATGAATCTAACTTATTTTTCTTGACTATTATCCTTAGGCCTGCGCACCACTGCATAAATCATCGACACAAAACCTAACAGGCACACAACAGGAGCTACCTTGATGCGACGGGCACTGAAGATGTCAGGATTGTAGGCCGTTTCCGTAGAGCCGTCACCACTCATCAGCAGAAACCCTATCAGAACCACAGCCATACCAATGGCCAACAGAATGTAATTCACCTTGTCAAATGCAAAATCTCTTTTATCCATTGTTTATCATTTATTATTCTTTGTTCTTTATTTAGCGTAGCGCTAAATCTTATACAACTCTCCAGCCTTCATGCGCAGGAACTTGTTGACAGCCAACCAGGCACACAGCGTGGTGATGATGATGCCAAACAGCAGCACGGCAGCGGCAGTGATGGCCAGCACGGGCCATGTGACAACGTCCATCATGCCTGGTTCTGCGACAAACATGCCATAGACGCAGGCACCCAGCACACCATTGGCCAGAACAGCGGCAATGATGCCAATGACAGCGGCACGTTTCAGGAAGGGACGGCGAATGAAGCCCCACGAGGCACCCACAAGCTTCATCGTATGGATGACGAAGCGGCGGGCATAGACACTGAGCCGCACGGTATTGCTGATGAGCGAGAACGACACGAACGTTAGCAGCACCGCCAGCGCCAACAGCACGATGCTGATACGCCTCAGATTGGTGTTGACCTTGTCCATGAGGTCTTCCATATAGCTGACATCAGTGACGTGGGCATCCTCACGCAACTCCTTGGCAATCCACTTCAGTGAGTCGCGATTGGCATAGTCAGCCTTCAGCTGGATCTCCAGCATGGCAGGGAAAGGGTTGAACTTCAGGAACTCCGTCGGGTCACAGCCCAGTTCCTTGATCTGTTCCTTGGCTGCCGCTTCCTTGCTGATGTAGTCGATGTTGTGGGAATAGGGGCGATGATAGAGGTCGCGACAGAACAGGTGAGCGTCATTGACGCTGACGCTGTCGCTCAATATCACACTGACTGTCAGATGTTCCTTCATGTGCGCAGAGAGGTTGTGTGCCGACAATACGAAGAACACCACCATGCCCAGTAGAATAAGTACCATGGTGGTACTTATACATAACGTTACAACCTGCATACCATGACGGTTGCGGGTCTTATTTCGCTTCTTGCTCATAGTCTCATTTAGACGTAATACACCTAATTTCGTGCAAAGATAAAAAATAATTATGAATTATGCATTATGAATTATATTTTTTTTCGTATTTTTGCCATCGTTATGAGTACAGTCATCTATCCTTCGCCGATTTTCGGCCCTATACACAGTCGCCGCTTAGGCATCTCGTTAGGCATCAACCTGCTGCCTGCCGACGGTAAGATGTGCAGCTTCGACTGCATCTACTGCGAGTGCGGATTCAACCACGACCACCGTCCTACCCTTCCCATGCCCGACAGGCAGACAGTGGCTGAAAAGCTGGAAGAGAAGCTCCAGCAGATGCTGGCTGACGGACAGCTGCCAGACGTGCTGACCTTCGCTGGCAATGGCGAACCGACGTGCCACCCGCACTTTGCGGAAATCATCGACGACACCATCCGCTTGCGCGACCGCTACTGCCCTGAGGCCAAGGTCAGCGTCCTCAGCAACTCCACCATGATCCACCGTCAGCAGGTTCATGATGCCCTGATGCGCGTGGACAACAACATCCTGAAGCTCGACACCGTTGACCCTTTATATATTAATAAGGTAGACCGTCCAAACGGCACCTACGACGTTGCCACCATCATCGAGCGCATGAAGGCTTTCCATGGACACATCATCATCCAGACCATGTTCATGCGTGGCACATACAACGGAGAATCCGTCGACAACACTGGCGAAGCGTTTGTAGCGCCATGGTTGGAGGCTGTCAAGGCCATCGCCCCCCAGCAGGTCATGGTCTACACCATTGACCGCGAGACACCCGCCCAGGGACTGGAGAAAGCAAGCCGCGAACAGCTCGATGCCATCCGCGACCGCGTTATCGCTGCTGGCATTCCCTGCACTGCCAGCTACTGACCTTCTTTTCACAGCATTATAATCACCAGAAGTCGTCGTCGAAGATATCGTCGACGTTAGTATTCTGCTGCTTGGGCGCGTTGTTGAAAAGATCGTCATCATCCGTATTGTTGTTGGTCGGCTGCCCGTTCTCAGCAGGGGGCAGGTCGTCCTCATCTTCTTCTGTCGTGATGCTCTCAGGCTCTTCAAGCAGGGGCTGCTTGGAGATTTCTACGGGTTCTATCTGCTGTTCGTAGAACACCTCGTAGTCGCGATAGCTATAGGCCGTACCCAGCAGACGGAAGTTGGGTTCGCTGATGATCAGGTGGCGGCACGACTTCAGCAGGTCTGCCAGCGCACCTTCAGCCTGATGGAGCTGGCGCGCATACTGGCGGGCCTCGTCGTAGCTGAGGAAACCGCTGATAATCATACGACAGAGACCTTGCGCATCCTGGTCGGTGACAATGTCGAAGTTACGGACGAGGAAGTTGGAGAAATTGTATTTCGCCATCTCGTAGAGCAACTGGTTCTGGTTGATGGAGTCAGGCTGGTAGGCTAGCAGGAAGACGTAGCTGACGTTACGCTCGAAGACGAGGGTATCGACCTGTGCGGAGTCGCCGTTGGCGAAGTCAACACTGCGACGCGACCAGACATCGTCCATGTCGAACTTGCCGCCATAGAGCTGGCGTCCCTGCTGCACACCACGGATAATCATGCCCGCCAGTTCGCTGACCTCGCTCTGCGGATGCTGGTCCACCACCTGCTGCATGCGTTCTATACAGCCTTTGGTGTCGCCGTCATTCAACAGGCTCAGACCCTCGACGAAGAGGAACTTCGGACGGTGCTGCCCCAAGGGGAAGCGACTCTCGGAAAGGTGTGCGTTGGACTTCACCTCTCCATGACGGTTAGCCTTGAAGGCATCGTAGGTGGCAGCATAGAGCGAGTCCTCGATATGGATGCCAAAGCGCTGGTTCTCTACGAAATTGGGGTCAGAGAGCAGCACGGTCCACTGGCTCTCAGGATAGCTGGCCTGCAACATAGCGACACAGCGATTGGCCTCAGTGGTGCGCCCTAATCTGGAATAGAGCAGGAACAGATGGTAGAGTGCCTCGTCATTGTTCTCGTAGTCGGGGAATGTCGTGGTGAGGCGCGTCAACAACTTCTCACACTGCCGCAGGTTGTCCAGTTTGTCCTTGAAGATGACGCCGCCATGGAACAGCCCGTCCATCAGGAGGCCGTTGCTGGCTGCCAGCTGCTCTTCCGTGAAAGGAATCTGGGCAAGGTAGTACTCACGCTTGTGGGGGTCCTGAGCCGCAGAGTCCGCTACAGCCTCCTCGCCAGTCTTGCCGTCGTCGGCAGCAGCAGCATCTTCACCGCCGGCATCGGCATCATCCGCTTCGTCATTCCCTGATGATGCAAGGTCCGTGGTCGAGACCACAGTCTGGTTGATGCGCTGCCAGTTGTCCTGGTTCTCGCGCTTGCCCCATTGCTGTTGGAAGGTCTGCTTTCCCTGGTTGACAGCCTGCGGGTTGTAGAAATACCACGCCTTCGACTGCGTTCCACCTGCTGGCGTACTCGTCGTCTGTTGGCTGCCAGTCGACTGCCTGTTGCCAATAGCGGACTGTTGCTGCAGCACCTGTTCGGCTTCAGCCTCTTCGCGGGCCCGTGCCTCCTCCTTCTCTTTCTTGATGAGTTCTTCTATGATTTTGTCTATCACCTTGTTGCGCTCATCCTCAGGCATCTTGGCCAGCCGTTGCAACGAGTCCTGCAACTCGATATTATTGGTATGGGGCACCAGTTCGTCGAGCACTTTTGAGCGGTCTGACAGCTGCTGATAGTCCTTGCGGTCCTTGTCGAGCAAGCCAATGGCGGTACCATAGCAGCGCTGGGCATCAGCATATTTCTCACATTCCCAGTACAGGTTGCCAAGCGTCAGCAACAGCACACCTTTCTCTATACCGCTGCGCGTCGCTTTCTTGTTGCCTTCTTCGTAGGCTTCAATGGCATGAAGGGTGTCGCGCTGGGTCAGATAGATGTTGCCGATGGCGTAATACAACTGATCGAGATAGTCCTTGTTGTTGTCCGACGAGGCCATGCGCCTCAGACGATTGATCATGCGCTTGGTGTCGCCGGCAGCCATCACCTCCGTCTGGGCGATGCGGGCATTGAACTCCAGTTCGTAGGGTGGGTTCAGGCGCACCACGTGGCGGAAGGCTTCGTAAGCGTCCTGGCGGTGGCCCAGCTGCGCATGGAGCTGTCCCATCAGAAACCACTCGCGGGCTTTCTGCTTGCGACGGGTCTCATGCTTGATGACCTTGCTCAGATAGGGGATGGCCTCTTCGTAGCGTTCGCTGCGGATGTAGTAGTCGGCATAGGTATAGTCCCAGTCCTTGACGGCACGATAGTCCATCGAGTCGCGACGCTGCTTCGTTATCACATCCTCTGCATCGTAGAGCCAGCCTAACTCCGTATAGCTCTTGGCCAGCCAGGCACGCGCCTTGCCAACGATGGCGGGCTGCGTCTGATAGAGTCGCGCCATATAGGAGAAGGTGGCAGCAGCTTCCTCAAACTGTCCCTGCTGAAACTGCGACTTGCCCAACAACAGCCAGGCACGCCACAGGAAGGGGTTATATTCGCGACGGTTCAGCCATTCTATGTCCTTGTCAGTCTTGCGACGACTCTTTTTCCATTCAGGACGTGCCTTGATGCTGTGCAGCTTGATGGCTTTCTCTGATTTTTCAATGGCACGGTTGAAATTGCCGCTGCCTATTTCCCGGCTCTGCTTATTGCCGACAGTATAGAGGGGTATGAGTTCCGTATAATTATCCTTGTTGCCGTTCTCCTTCTCCAAGCTGCCCTCAATAAAAGCCTGAGAACCATTGAAATAGGTATTATAGCGGGCTGTGAACGACTGCCACCAGCGGCTCTTGGCCGTATTCTTCTTGGTCGAGCAGGAAATGAAGAAGCAAGAGGAAGATAAAAGTAGAAAGAGGAAGATAAAGGACATTAGTTGTTGCGAAGAATGCTGTCCACAGGACATTTGTCTTTTATCTTCTTCTATCTCCTTCTGTCTCCTTTTATCTACTACGTCAGCTAATTTGCATTCGCTCCTGCTGGTACACGAGGCGCAGTCGCCCTCCTTCTGCACGATGGGCTCGTCCTTGTCGCCTATCGAGAAGACGGCAGCAACGGCACCCAGTGCCACAAGCGAGATGACAACTATCAGCAGAAAGGACATAATCTATGCGGTAGCAAATTCTTCACTCTTCACTCTTCACTCTTTACTCTTCACCTCAAATCCAACGGCCTTCAGGTGTTCCCAGAACTGTGGGTACGACTTGGTGACCACATGCGGATTGTTGATGCGCAGGGCTGGAATGCGCAGGGCTGCAGGGGCAAAGGCCAGCGCCATACGATGGTCCTCGTAGGTATCAATGCCCATCTCGTAGTTGGGTTCGCATCGTTCACCATCCCAGAAAAGCTCGCTGTTATTCCTGTCCTTGATGACATACCCTAACTTGCGCAGCTCCTTCTTGAGGGCCTCAATGCGGTCGGTCTCCTTGATTTTCAGCGTTGACAGGCCATGAAAATGAAACGGCACGTTCATCAGCGCACAGCATACTACAAAGGTCTGTGCCATGTCGGGCGAATTGTTGAAGTCGTACTCTAACCTGGGGACACAGCGTCCGGAATGGCGCAGCGTCACCGTTGTCGGCACACCTTCTTCCTTCGTCTCGAACGTCGTCTTCACGCCCAGCAGACTGAAGATGTAACGCACTGAAGAGTCGCCCTGCTTGGAAGCGTCCATCAGTCCCTCCAAACGTATCTCGTCATCCCTATCGGCTGACAGCGCCATCACCTCATACCAATATGACGCGGCACTCCAGTCGCTTTCAATGAAGTAAGGACGCTCCACATAGGGTTTTGGAGCCACCGTAATCGTCTCGAAGTCGCTCCATTCGGCATCAGCACCAAACTCGCGCATCATCCATAGCGTCAGGTCAATATAGGGACGCGAGATGATGTCACCCTTCAGGCGCAGCGTCAGACCATGGCGCAGCACAGGTCCTATCATCAGCAAGGCTGATATGTATTGCGAACTGATGTTGCCCGCCACTTCCAGCATGCCGCCCTCTAATGCATGTCCCTGAATAGACAATGGCGGAAAACCCTCAGCTCCAACATATCGGATGTCAGCGCCAAGAAGACGCAGTGCATCGACCAGCACGGCAATGGGGCGCTGCTTCATGCGTTCCGTACCCGTCAGCATGTGCTCTTCACCGTCTTTGACTGACAGCATGGCTGTCATAAAGCGCATGGCCGTACCAGCAGCCATGATGTCAATGTCGTGGGGATTGTCGCGCAACGCCTTGATGATGACTGCCGTGTCGTCGCAGTCTGACAGGTTTTCGGGCATGATGCCGCCGCCTGACAAGGCGTGGATAACCAGTGCGCGGTTGGAAATGCTCTTTGATGCCGGCAACTTGATAGTGTACTGGAGTTGCCGGGGAGCTGTTATTTGGTATTGTGTCATGATATCATTTCACCTATTTATTATATAATAACGGCAAAGATACAAATTATTGTAAGACCAGCAAAAAAAATACCTCAAAAATTTGCATAATTCAAAAAAACGTTGTACCTTTGCACCCGCTTAAAGCAAAAATGATCGGGATTTAGCGCAGTTGGTAGCGCACACGTCTGGGGGGCGCGAGGTCGCTGGTTCGAGTCCAGTAATCCCGACCAAGGTCAAGAGCCTGAGAATCAGTAGATTTTCGGGCTCTTTCCTTTTTTGTCCCTCAAAACGAAATATTGGCGGTTGACGTGGGGGTGACCCAAATTTTACATATCCTCCATTGACAAACCTATTTGAGTTATTGTGTATTTTGACAATTCCTTGTTTAACGTAGCCATTCTTTTTCTCTGTCGTAGAACCTCATATTTAAACATCTATTAATTTAACGCGCATTAAATTAATGCCGGTTGCAAAGATAGCAATTATTCTGCAATTAACCATCTTTTTAATCAAAAATCTTTCTCGTTTAATAATTATTCTCATACGGTCTCCCTCTATGTTGCCCCTGTGAGCGTTAATCGGATTAACAAATAAACCTCCAGCCCATTTGTTTAGCACATTCCACGAAATAAGAGGTATCCTGTGGTGTTTCTTTCTTCCATAAAAACAAACATATATTAAAAAAACAATGCAAATTTACAAAAAACTGATGAAATTTCACTATATTTGCAATCACTATTACAATACTTAATGATTTAAGGAAATGAAAAAAGTCTTGATGCTTACCTTGGCGCTATTTATCACCATCTTTGTAGTGGTGATTCTTGGTAACGTCATTACCATTGGTGAGAAGTTCACTACAGTCTTTGGCGTTCCCTATTTCGAATATGCATTCTACCTGTTGTTGGCAGGAATATTTGCATATCTGGTATATTATGCCATATTGGAACCGATGAGGCGTATTCACAATGCTCCTGAGTTCCCCGTGTTGGCTGTAGAGGACCAAGAAGAGGGAGTGACAGACGACACCTATAGGAAAAGGCTGGTTTCCTTTGGCGAGAAGGTATGTGACAACTGCTATTATCTGAAACCGGCCCAAAGGACACAGCACCAGACTGAGTTGAAAAGTGAACTTGCAAGATTGAGTACCACTCAGGATACCGAGCTGATCAAGGCATTCTTGGACAAGGAAATAAAACAAAGGTACAAGGCTGTCGACGGGCAGATTCTCAAATATGGCTCCAAGGTCTTTATCATCACTGCTATTTCTTCCAGCAGCATGATCGACACCTTGGCAACAATGGGTCTGAATTACCGGATGATATCGGACATCGTGCGGGCATCAGGCTTTCGCCCGAACAAGTTGCAACTCATCAAGATGTACTATTACGTCATCTGCTCAGCCTTCTTCAGCTATTTCTTCCAGGGTGTCTCAGATTCAGTCGATGTGATAACGGACAGCCTCTCCGATGCATCAGATATTGATGTCGCGGATGTCGAGATACCTGATGTCGATGCTTCATGTGTGGATTATTCCCAATATGTGAAGAACTTGAATATACCAGGAGTTCCATTAGGTCCTCTTGCTGACGGCCTTGCCAACGCCGTTATGACCATTGCTATCGGTTATATTGCCAAGTACTACCTTCAGAAAGGTTCAAAGGAACTGAAGGGTGCCAAGGGCAGACGGGTTAAGTTGAAGGCTAAGATGAAGGCTCTGGGTCAGGTACCCAGACTTCTTGTGGAAGTCCCGGAACAGATTGGAAGCAGCGGCCTTACATGGGCCATGAAGGGTTTCGAGAAGGCATATAGTAAAGTGACAAAGAATAAAAGTGACGAAGAGGTCATGTCTGATATGGACGGGTACGATTATCCAGAAGAGGCACCCATAGAAAAAAGACCGAAGAAAAAAGGACTCTTTAGTTTTTGGAAGTAATTACTCACTTGGCCGAGGTGAATAGTACAGCAGGATCGGACATGACAGAATTCTGATGCTCATCAGCAGAATTCTGACCATTAGAATTTTCGTCATGAGCATCAGAATTCCAGAAACCAGCATCAACTGGAAGGTGTGACTAATTCCTCCCATTGGAAAGGGGAGGTAAGGTAGGGTTGATTGCATCGACTTTGAGACACTAGCACGCGTGCGCGCACGTTATGATAGCTAAACAAGTTTTTATCCCGCACCTATTTCGGCAAGAGCCAGTCGTGGCTCATGCAACGCATCAACGGCAACATAGTCAATGGTAAGGAGGCGCACTTCAATGCGGCTGAAGCCAAGCAGCTGGAGGCTGCACTGCACGATTTAGGAAACAAACTCTTGGCAATTGCTTTTTGAAGGCTATTGTTTCTTTTGACAACACAAGAGTCTATGCCCCGACCTCATGCAGGCCGGGGCCAAATGCAGAGAGCGCGCCTTCAACCATAAACAAGAAACAATAAAAACAAGATAATCGCTATATTTGCAGGTGAGTTTCAAGTACCCAACGTGTTGATGTGCGCTTTAATGGCTCAAACTGTAATGACGCAAGTTTTCTTTACAAATCGCCGTTTAAGGGCATAAATGTTAAAAAGTGTGCCAATGGTTGGCACGGAGTGTGCCATCGGTTGGCACACCGAGTGCCTGCCGTAGGCACTCTTTTCGATTCAGCAGCTCAAAAATATGCTTTTTGGTAATTGTTTATTACAAATTAGGGGATGCAATCAACCCCTCCTGTCCTCCCCTTTCTAAGAAGGGGCGGGATTAGATACTGAGGGCAGTCCGAGGTGCAAAGGAGGAAAACATCAATAAATATACCTGCTGACGTAGTCCATCACTTCCTTTTTTGTTTCTGGAGGACACAATGCCGGATCATTGATGATGGCACTGTGTTTGCCTATCGGATTGATGACCATCTTCACGTTTGGTCCCACATGCCTAGGCTTGCCTGCCGTACACGGATCATCATAAGAATAGTACAGCAGGATCGGACAGGTCGTGTTGGTAAAGAAATTCGTAGCGATGTCATTAAAAAGTGTACCATCGTATGTGCTTACGACCCAGCGGTCTTCGTCATGCAAAGCGTATGGCAGCACATCGTTGAGTTTGAAACTCGTGCCGGCCAGTTGGTCTTCAAAATAACTGTACCCGTTGTTCTGCCAGCCCAGTTGTTTGGCACATTCCACGAAATAGGAGCGAAAGGCGTCATCTTTGTTCTCCTCGTTAATGGAAACGACACGTTTCACCAATTTATCATTGTTTACCGCCAATTGCTCCAGCAAGTCTGTTCGCCCGGCATTGTGCGTGATGTATTGGAAAACCTGAAAATAGGAGTCGAACAGGTTGAACACATATTCGGTGAACGGCGGTGTCCTGTGGTGCGACGCCTCCATCTGCTGACAATACGTCTGATACATCCCCTGTTCGCCGTCCTGCAACGCTTTGCTGATGCCGGTTTTCATCAGTTCACGCTCATGCTCCGTACCCACCTCTTCGAACAGATATGGTCCGAAGCGCTCATCATTGAGGCTGAGCAAAAACGGAGAACAGAAAGCCGTCGCCAGATCCATATCCTGCGGATAGTAATAGGCATAGATGATGGATGTCTCGCCGTTCTTGCTGGTACCCGCACTCATCCACTTGCCTTTGAAAAGAGGCTTCAGCGTCAGATAGACGTCATGCAGGTCTGCCGCGCTCTGAGCACAGGTCTGGTAGTCCCATTTCCCATTGTCCTGATTGTACGACTTGCCGTAGTTACGATGCTCTACATGCACCACGTTGGCATTGAGGTTGACACCGATGTCTGACACGTCGCTAAAATCATACCACTCATAGCCCTCCGTCAGCAGGACAGTGGGACGGTCAAAGCCGCGGAAGAGGATACACACGCGCTGCTGGAACGACTCACCGCCCTCGTCGTCGTGGTTGAGGTCCTGCGTAAAGAACATACTGTATTGCTCCTTGTAGTCCCATTCGCCGGTCGCTTTCTTCCGCACCGCCGCCGTATCGGGATCGGCTTCAATCATAGATATGGACTGGATGTCCTGTAGCGCCTGTTTGAGCGTCGTGTATTGTGGCGCTACCACCGGGTCGTCGTCTTGACACGAGGTGAACAACAGGCAGCTTATCACCAGCACCCATAGAGCAATGCCGCCGCCAACGCGCATGTTTCTTTCTTTCATAGTTACTGGTCTGGAGAATCGTTGTAGTGATAGGGTTCTTCTATGGGCAGGGGTTTGAAGTCTGCATCCTCGGCATTGGCGGGAGCTTTATGGATGAGCTGTTCACCGTATTCTCCGCGTACGGTGCCAGTATTCATCAGGAGGTCGGAATACTTGATGGTGGGAATGACAATGCCGAAAATACCGATACCGACCCGGATACCTTCGGGACGGACATTGTTGAAGACAACAGCCGTCTTGTAGCCGAGGTGGTGATTGATGACCATGCGGTTATGCTGCTGGTAGGTATCCCACTGCTCCTTGTCAGTCTTGGTGGTGTCGGCATGTGTGAAGATGCGCCCGACGTTGTCCACATAGTCGTCGATGACGTCGCCCTGGATGCTGTCGTTGGCCTTGAGGCATTCGCGGATATTGTCTTCCATCTGCCAGCGCATCATGCTGTCAGAGGGGCGTGTCACCATTGCTATCAGCAACAGGATAATTAAGAAGGTGATAAGGACGGCCAACTTGCCCAGACAGCTGTGGAGAAATTCCTCCATCAGCGACTGCTTTCTATAGCTGTTGCGGTTAAACTGTTCCATGATTAAGAGTTATAGGTTGCTTTTGTCATTGTGTAAAAGGTTCATGAACTCCTGTCGGGTCTTAGCCTGATTGAAGGCACCACAGAAGTCGCTGGTTGTAGTAATGCTGTTTTGTTTTTCCACGCCGCGCATCTGCATGCACATGTGCCGGGCCTCAACGACGACCATGACACCCAGTGGCTTCAGCGTCTGCTGGATGCACTCTTTGATCTGAAGGGTCAGACGCTCCTGTACCTGCAGGCGATGGCTGTAGATGTCGACCACGCGGGCAATCTTTGAGAGTCCGGTGATATAGCCGTTGGGAATGTAAGCGACGTGTGCCTTGCCGTAGAAAGGCAGCAGATGGTGCTCGCAGAGCGAGAAGAAGTCAATGTCCTTGACGATGACCATCTGGCTGTAGTCTTCCCTGAACAGGGCATCGGTGAGCACCTTATGAGCATCCATGCCGTAGCCGCGTGTCAGTACTTGCATGGCTTTGGCGACGCGCATGGGTGTCTTTTGTAGCCCCTCGCGGTCAGGGTCCTCGCCTAACAGCTGCAGAATGTCGTAGTAGTGGGAAGCCAGGTTGTCAAGCCCCTCTCTGTATTCTTGTTCTTGTATCATTCCTTTTGTGTTGTTTCAATACTGCACCGATATCTTGCCTTTGACGATGGTGGCTTGGTTGAATCCCATCTTACGCAGGCTGACGAGCATATGGTGTGCTTCCTCATAGGTGCGATAGTTGCCCACGCGGCATATCCAGCGCGGCGAATAGAAGTGGACATAGACTGGGGTCTCGGGGAAACTGGCCTTGACACTATTGCCAGTCTGTTCTGCCTGCTGGCGGTCCTTGCGTGAGTTTCCGCCTGCAAATACCTGTACGCGATAGCCATTGATCTTATAGCTGTTGCGCATCATTTTCTTGGTCATGTCGACGGGTGCCGGTTCTTTCTCCTCTTCGGCAGAAGTGTCGGCAGCTGTCGAGGATGTCGGCTGTTTGGGTTTGCTGTCAGCCTCTGTCGTTGCATTAGCAGGAGCAGATGTCGTGGCAGTAGCGGCGGTAGCGGCCGGACCAAGTGCGGCCTTGTTCACCAGGTAGTTGATGCTGTCGGTCTGGTGGATGGTAATCGTCCCCTTGCCCGTTTCCTTTTGCTGAATGCGCTGGGTAAAGTTTTGAGCAGATAAAGGTAAAAAAGTAAAAAGGTAAAAAGGTAAAACCATGAGAACCCTTTTAAAATTATAGTATTCTGAAATTGCCATCATAATGTTCTATTTTTTACTTTTTACTTTTTTACCTTTTTACTTTTTATTTCTTCCAGGCGTCGATGATGCCCTTGAAGTCAGCGCACTTCAGCGAGGCACCGCCAATGAGACCGCCATCGATGTCGGGCTTTGCAAACAGCTCGGGAGCGTTGCTGGCCTTGCAAGAACCACCATAGAGGATGGTTGTGTCGTCGGCTACAGCCTGACCGTACTTCTCGGCGATGATGCTGCGGATGTATGCGTGGATCTCCTCAGCCTGCTCAGCGGTAGCGGTCTTGCCGGTACCGATGGCCCAGATGGGTTCGTAGGCGATGACGATCTTGCGGAAGTCTTCCTCAGAGAGGTTGAACACGCTGCCCTCGAGCTCGGCCTTGACGACCTCGTTCTGCTTGCCGGCCTCACGCTCCTCCAGACTCTCACCGATACAGAAGATGACCTTCAGGTCGTTCTTCTGAGCCAGCAGCACCTTCTCCTTCAGGATCTCGGGCGTCTCCTTGTAGTATTCGCGACGCTCTGAGTGACCCAGGATGACGTACTGAGCACCGGTAGACTTCACCATCTCGGCAGAAACCTCACCCGTGAAGGCACCCTTCTCCTTGTCGGCGCAGTTCTCGGCACCGAGTCCGATAATGTCCTGATTGATGACGTTGGCGACAGATGCCAAGTGGATGAACGGGGTGCAGATGACAACGCCACAGTTGGGCTTGTCAGCAGTCAGTGCTTCGTTCAACTCCTTTGCCAGGGCAATGCCCTCCTGCAGGTTCAGGTTCATTTTCCAGTTGCCTGCTACAATCTTCTTTCTCATTGTTGTGTTACTTTTAATTTGTTGATAATGGTTATTATGTTTTAAATGTTCTTTTCTCTTCAGCCAGCGCGACCATGCCCACAGGCGGTCGGCAATGGTGAGCAGCAACAGCGGCAGGATGTACCACAGTACGATGATGAGTACCTTCTGAGGGATGGAGTCCTCGGGCATCTTGCCGATGGCCATTTTCTCCAGTTTCGCACTCAGGGCATACTCGTCGGGAAGCCTGTTCTTGCTCCATTTGCGGATGATGACACCATCCTTGAGCAGCAGCAGTCCCGGATTGCTGCGGATGATGGTCTTGAGCACGATGTCGTCAGTCTGGCAGAACGGGTACTCTGCACCCGTTGAGTTGCGCCATTCGTCAATGCCCTTGGCGCCGCTGGCTGTCAGGCAGTAGAACGGATAACCGTTGTCCTCGGCATACTCATACAGCTGGTTGATGAGGTCCAGCTGGCTGTCGTCAGCCTGTTCCAGATGCGGCGAGACGAGCAGCAGGGTATAGCCCTCGGTGTTCAGCAGCGTCTCCGTGATATCTTCACCGTTATCTATCCGCTCCACAAAGAAGTCGGCGTAGGGTGAATCGTGGCCTTCCATCATCTTCTGCCAGCCGCCGCGCAGGTCTGTGCCCACGTGGTAGGGGCGGAAGTCGAAATAGGGCAGGTCGTAGAGTGACCATCCTGATACGGCGACGATGAACACCACCGTATAGTTGAAGACTATCCATTGGTTAGACTTCGAGATGAACCTCACCATGTCCAACGGCCACCGTCTCACGATGACGGCCAGTAGCAGCAGAACGACATTCTTGAAGAAGGTCTGCCAGTTGGTGAGCACGATGGCGTCACCGAAACACCCGCAGTCGCTGATGGGATTGGCGATGGCCAGCCACAGCGTCAGCGGTGTCATGACGAGCATCATCAGCAGTGCCAGCATGGCCATCAGCCGCCTGCGGATGGCGAAGAGCAGGCAGATGCCCACCGTGAACTCAAAGGCTGACAGCAGGACGGAGGCTCCGAGGGTCATCAGACCCGAAAAGTAATCCCCAAGTCCCAGTGCCGTCAGGTAGTCGTCCAGTTTATATTGTGTACCCAGCGGGTCAACGGCCTTGACGAATCCTGAGAATATCAGGGTCAGGGCCAGAATGATGCGGGCAATATTGACGATAACTTTTCTCACGCTTCGCTCAGCTTGATAACTCCGAATACGGCATAGTTGATGATGTCCATATAGTTGGAGTCAATGCCCTCGCTCACCTTTAACTGCCCGCCTCTCAGCGCTATCTCCTCAATCTCCTTGACACGCTCTATCTTGGTGAGTATGAAGTCGGTATAAGAGCTGACACGCATGCCGCGCCACGCCTCGTCATAGTCGTGGTTCTTGCGCTTCATCAGCTCCAGCGCCTCCTGGGCATATTGGTCATAGAGCGTCAGGGCTTCTTCCACACTGATGTCAACAGTATCGCTAAAACCGTTGCTCAGTTGTATCAGGCCCACGATGCCATAGTTGATGAGGGCGATAAACTCCGGACGGATGCCTTCGCCCACGAGCGACTCCTTCTTGATTTCCAGCGAACGGATGCGCTTGGCCTTGATGAACAGCTGATCGGTCAGCGACGATGGTCGCAGAATACGCCACGAAGCCCCATAGTCGTGGAGCTTCTTCTCAAACAGCGCACGGCACTCGGCTATGGTCTGTTCAAACTGGCGATTGGTGATTTCTTCTTTTGTTGCCATATTTTGTGTGCAAAGTTAGTAAAAAAAATATAAAATACCCTCCATGAGCATTTTTTTTTGTACTTTTGTGCCCACAATTCATGATACAAGGCCAATGAAACTCTATTCCGACGCAGCTTTAGCCAAGATATTAGACAAAGACATCTTCCACCAAATCGGCAATGTTGCCGACCGTTTGGGCGTGGAATGCTACGTCGTGGGCGGCTATGTGCGGGACATTTTCTTAGAGCGTCCCAGTGACGACATTGACGTGGTGGTGGTAGGCAAGCCTCACCCCCTGCCCCCCTCTCCAAAAGGCGAGGGGGAACACCCTGTCAGTGTGGGTATTGCTGTGGCGTCGGAACTCAAGAAACAGTTAGGCAGGAAGGCCCACCTCTCCGTCTTCCGCAATTTCGGCACCGCACAGGTGAAGATCAGGGAAAAGGCGACGGAAATAGAAGTGGAGTTCGTCGGTGCCAGGAAAGAGAGCTACAGCCACGACTCGCGCAAGCCCATCGTGGAGGACGGCACGCTGGAAGACGACCAGAATCGCCGCGACTTCACCATCAACGCCATGGCCATCTGTCTGAACCACAATCGCTTCGGCCAACTAGTAGACCCCTTCAACGGCATCGCCGACCTGGAAGACGGCATCATTGCCACACCCCTCGACCCGGAGGTGACGTTCAGCGACGACCCCTTGCGCATGATGCGCTGCATCCGTTTTGCCACGCAGCTGAATTTCCAGATTGAGACAGAGACCTTTGAAGCTCTTCAGCGCATGGCTGACCGCATCGAAATTGTCAGCGGCGAGCGCATTGAGGTGGAACTGAACAAAATCATGATGGCCCCCCACCCCAGCACCGGCTTCGACTACCTGCAACGTTCTGGGCTCCTGCAAATTATCCTTCCTGAACTGTCAGCCCTCGACATCGTCGAGAAGCGCGACGGCAGAGCACACAAAAACAACTTCTACCACACCTTGGAGGTCGTGGAGAACGTCGTAAGAAGTGAAGAGTTAAGAGTGAAGAGTGAAGAATTTCCTACCGGACAAGAGGCTGGCGCAGAAGGTGTGGCGGAAGCAAATTATTCACTATTCACTTTTCCCTTATACCTTCGTTGGGCGGCGCTGCTGCACGACATCGGGAAGACAAAGTCAAAACGCTGGGAACCAGGAACAGGCTGGACGTTCCACAACCACAACCTCATCGGCGCACGGATGGTACCCGCCATCTTCCGCCGTCTGAAGCTGCCCATGGGTGCAGAAATGAAATACGTGCAAAAGTTGGTCGACCTCCACATGCGGCCGCAAGTCATTGCCGACAGCGAGGTCACTGACTCTGCCGTGCGACGACTGCTCAACGATGCCGGCGACGACATTGACGACCTCATGACGCTCTGCGAGGCGGACATCACGTCGAAAAACGAGGTCAAGAAGAAAATGTTCCTCGAAAACTTCCGCATGGTGCGCGAGAAGCTCGCCGACCTCAAGGAAAAAGACTACAAGCGGCTGTTGCAGCCTGTCATCGACGGCAACGAAATCATGGAGATGTTCCACCTCCAGCCTTCCCGGGAGGTTGGTGTGCTAAAGCAGTACCTGAAGGATGCCGTACTGGACAACCGCGTGGAAAACGAGCGTGAACCGCTGATGCAGCTACTCATAGAAAAGGCCAGAAAGATGGGACTGACGGACTGACGACTGCCTCCAATTATCAAAAAAAAACAGCTAATAAAGTTTGTTAAATATAGCGTACCTATTATATAGGTATGCTCTTTTTTCCGTACCTTTGCAACTTGGAAGCAAAAAGAGCCCCCAAAGGCTTCCATCAGAAACAGCTTATTGAATTAATTATTAACATAGGTATGAAAATGAAGAAAATTGCAATGTTTGCGGCTATTGCTGCAACACTTGTTGCTTGTTCTGGTGGCGGTGGCCGCCCAACTTTTGGAGACAACGAGTTTCCTGTGACGACAATCAATACGTCAAGTGCTGATTTACAGACTACCTATCCTGCAACCATCAAGGGCGTTCAGGACGTAGAGATCCGTCCGAAGACTTCGGGATTCCTGACGCAGATCAATGTCAAGGAAGGTCAGACGGTCAGTGCCGGACAGACGCTGTTCGTCATCGACAACGAGACTTTCCAGGCCCAGGTACGACAGGCTCAGGCTGCCGTCAACACGGCACAGCAGCAGGTCAACACGGCTCAGCTGACTTACGAGAACACCAAACAGCTACATGAGAATAAAGTGGTTGGTGACTATGAGCTGCAGACGTCACAGAACACCTTTGAGAGTGCCAAGGCCCAGCTGGCCCAGGCAAAGGCATCACTGGCAGCTGCCAAGGAGGCCCTGAGCTTCTGCTATGTGAAGAGCCCCGCCTCGGGTGTCGTTGGTACGCTGCCTTACAAGAAAGGCGCCTTGGTCAGCGGTTCTAACGTACTGACCAGCGTAGCTAACATCTCGTCCATGGATATCTACTTCTCAGTGACTGAGAAGGAGGCTATGGTGCTTTCGCAAAGAGGACTGGCTTCGCTGCCCCCCGTCAAGCTGAAGCTGGCCGACGGCAGCATCTATGCCCATGAGGGAAAGGTTGCCCGCATGAGCGGCATTGTGGACCAGGCCACGGGTTCGGTACAGCTCGTTGCCACGTTCTCCAACCCCGAAAGGCTCCTGAAGAGCGGCGGTACGGGCACCATCATCATTCCCCGTCTGGCTAATTCGGCCATCATCATTCCCCAGGCAGCTGTGTCGGAGGTGCAGAACAAGAAGTTCGTCTACACCCTGGGCGAGGGTAACAAAGTCAAGTACACGGAAATCAAAGTGGACCCGCAGGACGACGGCAACAACTATATTGTCACCGAAGGTCTGAAAGCTGGCGACAAGTATGTGACAAACGGTATCACCAAGCTGAACGACGGCATGGAGATTGTACCCATCACGCCACAGCGCTACCAGGAGAAAATCAACGAGCAGGCCAAGGCCATGACAGCCGGCGAAATCGTGGGAGCAATGAAGAAATAATCTAAGGAGTTAAAGAAGTTAGAAGAATATGACTTTTACAACATTTATCAAACGCCCGGTACTGTCGACGGTGATTTCTATCCTCATCGTCCTGCTGGGTTTCATCGGCCTGGTGTCACTGCCTATCGAGCAGTACCCGGATATTGCGCCGCCTACCGTTGCCGTCTACACCAGCTACCCCGGTGCTGACGCCGAGACGGTGAAGAACTCCGTCATCACCCCGTTGGAGGAGAGCATCAACGGTGTGGAAGGTATGGACTACATCACCTCCACCGCATCGTCGGGCTCGGCGCAGCTCTCCGTCCTCTTCCGTCAGGGCATGAATGCCGATATGTGTGCCGTGAATGTGCAGAACCGCGTGCAACAGGCTCAGGCGCTGTTGCCTGCCGAGGTGACGCGCATCGGTGTCACCGTGATGAAGCGTCAGACGTCGCAGGTCATCATGTACTCGCTGACCTCTGACGGCCGCTACGACGACGAGTTCCTGACCAACTACGCCAACATCAACATCGTGCCCGCACTGAAGCGTATACAGGGCGTGGGCGACGTGCAGAGCCCCGGTCTGAAGACCTACGCCATGCGCATCTGGCTGAAGCCCGACGTGATGAAGCAGCACGACCTGATGCCCTCTGACATCAGCGGCGTGCTGGCCGAACAGAACATTGAGGCCGCTCCCGGTAACTTCGGCCAGGAGAGCGACGTGCAGTACGAGTATGCCATGCGCTACACGGGCCGCCTGAAGTCGCCCGAGGAGTTTGGCAACATCATCATCTCCAGCGATGCCAACGGCCAGACGCTGAGACTGAAGGACGTGGCCAAGATAGAGTTGGGCGGACAGCAGTACAGCGTGTCGATGAAGAACAACAACATCCCGTCGGTGATGGGTATGGTGCAGCAGATTGCCGGCTCCAACGCCAACGAGATAGCCAAGCAGGTGAAGGCCGAGCTGGAGGAGCAGCAGAAGCTGATGCCGCCGGGCATGTTCTATAAGATTAACTACGACGTCACCGAGTTCCTCTACGCCTCTATCGAGGAGGTGGTGTTCACCCTTGTGTTCACCCTGATACTGGTGTTCATCGTCATCTACATCTTCCTGCAGGACTGGCGCTCGACGCTCATCCCGCTGATTGCCGTGCCGGTGTCGCTCATCGGTACCTTCTTCTTCCTGAGCGTCTTCGGCTTCTCCATCAACCTGCTCACGCTGTCGGCACTGCTGCTGGCTATTGCCATCGTGGTGGACGACGCCATCGTGGTGGTCGAGGCCGTGCACGCCAAGCTGGACCAAGGCTACAAGTCGGCACTGACGGCATCGATTGATGCCATGAACGAGATTTCGGGCGCTATCATCTCCATCACCCTCGTGATGGCCTCAGTGTTCATTCCCGTGTCGTTCATCGGCGGCACCAGCGGTACGTTCTACCGCGAGTTCGGTGTGACGATGGCTGTCAGCATCTTCATCTCGGCACTGAACGCTCTGACGCTGTCGCCTGCGCTCTGCGCCATCTTCCTGAAGCCTCACGACAAGGAGGGGCACGAGCGGAAGATGTCGATGGTAGACCGTTTCCATGCGTCGTTCAACACGGCCTACGACAAGGTGTTGGGCAAGTATAAGAATGCCGTCCAGAAACTGGTGCACAAGCCCGTGGCCATCATCCTTGCCGTCATCATCGGCATTGCAGCCCTCATCGGCACCATGGCTACCACCAAGACGGGACTCGTCCCCGACGAGGACACCGGCACCATCTTCTGCACCGTCTCCATGCCCCCTGCCACCTCGGTGGCCCGCACCAAGAAGGTCATCAGCGAGGTTGACAGCATCCTGGCTGCCGACCCGGCCATCCTGAGCCGTGAGCAGATACAGGGCTACAACTTCATTGCCGGTGCTGGTAGCGACCAGGCCACGTTCATCATCAAGCTCAAGCCCTTTGAGGAGCGCCAGAAAGGATTCTGGTGGAAGCTCAGCGGACTGTGGCAGGGCGACGGCATCTACCGTTTCTTCCTGAACCCTTACGAGTCAAGTGGTGTGCTGGCGCAGATATACCTGAAGACAGCCCACATCAAGGACGCGCAGATACTGGCTTTCGGACCGCCCATGATTCCCGGCTTCTCTGCCAACAGCGGTATCTCGCTGGTCATGCAGGACCGCACCGGCGGCTCGCTGACCCGCTTCTTCGAGATTACCAAGGAGTTCCTCGACCAGCTGAACAAGCGCCCCGAGTTCCAGACGGCACAGACGTCGTACAACCCCAACTATCCGCAGTACATGCTGCACGTCGACGTGGCCAAGTGTAAGCAGGCCGGCGTGTCGCCCAGCACCGTGCTGTCCACGCTGCAGGGTTACTACGGCGGACTCTACGCCTCGAACTTCAACGCCTACGGTAAGCTGTACCGCGTGATGATACAAGGTTCGCCCGAGACGCGCATGACGCCCGAGTCGCTCAACAGCATCTATGTGCGCACACCCGGCGGCATGTCGCCCGTACAGGAGTTCTGCCGCATGGAGCGCGTCTACGGACCGTCCAACATCAACCGCTTCAACCTGTTCACCAGCATCACCGTGACGGGTACCGTGGCAAGCGGCTACTCCACCGGTGAGGCCCTGCAGGCCATCCGTGAGGTGGGCGAGGACGTGCTGCCGCAGGGTTACACCTACGAATACTCCGGTCTGACCCGTGAGGAGGCCAAGGCTTCGAACACCACAGCCGTCATCTTCGTGCTGTGCTTCATCTTCATCTACCTCATCCTGTCGGCACAGTACGAGTCGTACATCCTGCCGTTAGCTGTAGTACTTTCAGTACCGTTCGGACTGGCAGGCTGCTTCCTCTTCACTATGATCTTCGGCCACGCCAACGACATCTACATGCAGATTTCGCTTATCATGCTGATTGGTCTGTTGGCAAAGAATGCCATCCTGATTGTACAGTTCGCCCTGGAGCGCCGCCAGACGGGTATGGCCATCTCATGGTCAGCTATTCTGGGTGCCGCCGCTCGTCTGCGTCCTATCTTGATGACGTCACTGGCTATGGTCATCGGTCTGCTGCCGATGATGTTTGCCTCGGGTGTCGGCAAGAATGGTAACCAGACGCTGGGTGCCGCTGCCGTGGGCGGTATGCTCATCGGTACACTGTTGCAGGTGCTTGTCGTGCCCAGCCTGTTCGTCATCTTCCAAAGCATCCAAGAGAAGTTTGTGCCTATGAAGTTTGAGGGCGAGGAAGATAATCCTGACGTGGCTACCGAGATTGCACAATATGCCCACCGTCCGGTGGATTACGAATTGGAGAAGTGATTAAGAAATTAAATAATTTAAGAATGTAAAAATTAAGATTATGAAGAAGCTATTTTTTAAATCGTTTAGTTTTTTAATTGCGGCAACGCTGCTCACTGGCTGCGGCGTATATAACAAGTACGAGCGTCCCGACGTCAATACGAAGGGACTCATCCGTGATGCTGTCGTCGATACCGACACGCTGGCCGTGGCTCCGCAGGATACCGCCTCCTTCGGCAACCTGCCGTGGCGCGCCGTGTTCACCGACCCACAGCTGCAGGCACTCATTGAGCAGGGGTTGCAGAAGAATGCCAACCTGCAGAATGCGGCTCTTACCGTGCAGATGTATGAAACCATACTGAAAGCTGCCAAGCTGGCCTTCCTGCCTGCCATATCAATAGGTTCCCAGCAGAATATGGGTAGCATTGCCACCATGCATACCGACCCGTCAGTGACGACCAAGTCGTACTCGCTGCCGGTCACTGCCAGCTGGACGCTGGACCTCTTCGGTAACATCCTGTCGCAGAAGCGCTCGACGCAGATGAAGCTCCTGGGCTACAAGGACTACCAGATGGCAGTCCGCGCCCAGGTGATCAGCGGCATTGCCAATGCGTACTATACGCTCCTGATGCTCGACGAGCAGTTGCGCATCGTGACAGAGATGAGCAAGATGGCGAATGAGACATGGGAAATGATGAAGCTGCAGTATAACCTTGGTCGCGTGCGCTCAGTCAGTGTGCAGAGTGCCGAGGTTGCCTACCTCAACATGCAGACGCAGGCCAACGACATGCGCCGCCAGATACGCTCCACCGAGAATGCCCTGTCGCTGCTCATCGGACAGGCAGGCCAGCAGATACCCCGCTCGACGTTCGCCGAGCAGTCGCTGCCTTCGGAGTTTGCCACTGGCGTAGGCATACAGCTGCTCCAGAACCGTCCTGACGTTCACAATGCCGAAATGAACCTCGCCGCCTGCTTCCATGACATACAGACGGCCCGCTCGCAGTTCTATCCCACCATCACGGTAGGTGCAACGGCGGCTTTCACCAACTCCAATGGAACCTTGAACCCAGGCAAGTGGCTGACCACGCTGTTCGGCACACTGACGCAGCCCGTCTTCCAGCGCGGTAAACTGACCGCCAACCTCAAGACCAGCCAGATAAAGTACGAGCAGGCCTTCAACACCTGGCAGAATGCCATCCTGTCAGCTGGCAACGAAGTGTCGAACGCCCTCGTCAACTACAACGACTATGATGCCAACTCAAAGCTTGAGAGCCAGCGCATCGCCGTACTGACAAAGACTGTTGAGGACACCCGCCAACTCTATACCTCAAGGGGCAGCACCTATCTGGAAGTGCTCACCGCACAGACTCAGCTGCTCAATGCACAGCTGGCGAAAGTCAACGATGACTTCCACAAGATGCAGGCTGTCGTATCGCTGTACACAGCCCTCGGCGGCGGCGGAAAATAATTGATAATTGACAATTGATAATTGATAATTATGGCAAGCGAAATTTCCCCAAGAGCCGAAATCAGCCCCAAGGCGAAAATCGGCAACAACTGTAAGATATTCCCCTTTGTCTATATCGAGGACGACGTGGAGATTGGCGACAACTGTATCATCTTCCCCTTCGTCAGTATATTAAATGGTACGCGCATGGGAAAGAACAACAAGGTGCACCAGGGCAGCGTCATCGGAGCCTTGCCGCAGGACTTTGAATTCCGCGGCGAGAAGTCGGAGTGCGTCATCGGCGACAACAACATCTTCCGCGAGAACGTTGTCGTCAACCGCGCTACACACCGTGGCTGCCAGACCGTCCTCGGCAATGACAATGTGCTCATGGAGGGTGCCCACATCAGCCATGACACGAAGGTGGGCAACCGCTGCGTCTTCGGCTACGGCACCAAGATTGCCGGCGACTGCGAGATAGAGGACGGTGTCATCTTCTCATCATCGGTCATCGAGAATGCCAAGACCCGTGTAGGAAAGGGCTCCATGATACAGGCAGGTACCACGTTCTCCAAGGATGTTCCGCCCTACATCATCTGCACCAAGCACTGCGAGTATGGCGGCGTCAACATGCAGGTAGCCCGCCAGCATGGTGTCGACGAGAAGACGCTGAAGCACATCGCCAACGCCTATCGCCTCGTGTTCCACGGCAAGACAGCGCTCTTCGATGCTGTCAACCAGATTGAGGAACAGGTGCCCGACGGTCCCTTCATCCGCCACGTCATAGAATTCCTCCGTGCCACAAAGATTGGCATCATTACGAAGAAGTAAGCGAATGCAACAACACAGGTAAGACTTATGACCAACGGACTGCTGCTTTGGGCTGACGACGAGATGGAACTGCTCCGCGCCCACCTGCTTTTCTTGGAAAAGAAAGGCTATGAGGTCGTAACCGTCACCAACGGTACCGATGCTATCGAGGAGTGCCAGAAGCGGACGTTCGACCTGGTATTGCTTGACGAGATGATGCCTGGCCTCAGCGGTTTGGAAACCCTGCAGCGCATCAAGGAAATAGCGCCACAGGTGCCAGTGGTGATGGTGACCAAGAGCGAGGAAGAGGACATCATGAACCAGGCTATCGGACAACAGATTGCCGACTACCTCATCAAGCCCGTCAACCCCAACCAAATCCTGCTGACGCTGAAGAAGAACATCCATCGTCGTGCCATTGTGACGGAAACGGTACAGACGGGGTATCAGCAGCAGTTCCAGCAGATAGCCATGCAGATTATGGACTGCCGCACATGGCAGGACTGGACGGACATCTACAAGAAGTTGGTGCGATGGGAACTGGAACTCAGCGCCACCGACTCGCAGATGACGGAGATGCTCGACATGCAGAAGAAGGAAGCCAACATCGGCTTTGCGAAATACATCAAGAAGAATTACTTAGACTGGCTCCCTTCCACCTCATCCACAACACCTGCTTCGCCTACAGCCCCCATCCTCTCCCACCAGCTCTTCAAAACCAAGGTATTCCCTCTGTTGAACGACGGTGAGAAGGTGTTCCTCGTAGTGCTCGACAACTTCCGCTACGACCAGTGGAAAGTGCTGGAGCGCGAGCTGGGTGACCTCTTCGAGATTGACGAGGATGTCTACTGCAGCATCCTGCCCACGGCGACGCAGTATGCCCGTAATGCCATCTTCTCCGGACTGTTGCCCGTACAGATTGCTCAGATGTTCCCCGACCTGTGGGTCGATGAGGACGAGGAGGAAGGCAAAAACCTGAACGAGGAGCCGCTCATCCGCACACAGCTGGAGCGCTACCGCCGCAGGAACACCTTCTCGTACCACAAGATTAACACGTCGGCAGAGGCAGAACGTTTCATGCAACAAGTGAAGACGCTGGAACGCAACGACCTCAACGTCGTGGTATTCAACTTCATCGACATGCTTTCCCATGCCCGCACGGAATCAAAGATGGTACGTGAACTGGCAAACAACGAGTCGGCCTACCGCAGCATCACGCTGTCGTGGTTCCGCCACTCCGTCATCAGCGACCTGTTCCGCTATCTGGCACAAAGCGACTACCGCGTCATCGTGACCACTGACCACGGCTCCATTCGCACCTACAACCCCGTCAAGATTGTGGGCGACCGCAACACCAACACCAATCTGCGTTACAAGTTAGGCAAGAACCTCAGCTACGACTCCAAGGAACTCTTCGTCATCCGCGACCCGCGCAAGGCCCATCTGCCCGCCCCAAACCTTTCGACGAGCTATGTCTTCGCTACGGGTGACGACTTCTTCGCCTATCCCAACAATTACAACTACTACGTCTCCTACTACCGCAACACCTTCCAGCATGGCGGCATCTCGATGGAAGAGATGATCATACCGATTATTAACCTGAAGGGGAAGAAACGGTGAAACGGATTAACGGAATTACGGAAATGGACATCAAGATTCAAGATACAGAGCATATCCGCGAGGCAGCCCGCGAGTTTGTCAACCACATCGGCGACCATCGCGTGTTTGCCTTCTATGGCAAGATGGGAGCCGGCAAGACCACTTTCATCAAGGCCGTCTGCGAAGAATTAGGCGTTCAGGACGTCATTACCTCGCCCACCTTCGCCATTGTCAACGAATATACCATTGACCATTCACCATTGACCATTGACCATTGCTCCGCCCCCGAAAGCGCAGTCAATAACGGTCAATGTTCAATGGTCAATGTTCAATGTATATACCACTTCGACTTCTACCGCATCAAAAAGCTGGAGGAAGTCTACGACATGGGGTATGAAGACTATTTCTACAGCGGTGCACTCTGCTTCATGGAATGGCCGGAGCTGATAGAAGAAATCCTGCCCGACGATGCTGTCCGTGTGACCATTACCGAGCAGGAAGACGGCAGCAGGGTGGTCAGCTTCTAAGTTGCCACCCCGCCTTAATTTTTAAATTGTTTAATTTTTAAATTCTACAAGAGTGCCTCAAACTTCTCCTGAAGTTTGGCCTTGGCCTGTGCACCGACAATCTTGTCGACCACCTGACCATTCTTAAAGAAGAGGATGGTGGGAATGTTACGGATACCGAACTCGACAGCCAGATCTTCATTGTCCTCGACGTCGCACTTGCCAACGGTAATTCTTCCGTCGTACTCCTCTGCCAATTCAGAGATGATGGGAGAAACCATACGGCAGGGGCCACACCATGTTGCCCAAAAATCCACAACCAACGGCTGAGCACCGTCCTTCAAACTCTTGAAATTCTCGTTTGTGATAATTACTTCCATTGTTTTAATAGGGTTTTATAGGGTTATTACATATCTTATCTTTCTTTCAGCAAACACTATGCCAACTTTTTCCCTTTCATTCATAGGGGACTAATTAATCTGATAGTCCAGGGCATCCGTCTGTTCAATATACTGTATGAGACTGTTCTTGACATCCACGGTATTCGAATTGCTGCGCAGCAATACGCGCTTCTTTCCCATAGAATCATGGAGCAGGAAGTACAGTTGCGTCTTTCCGGGATTGGCGGCGATGAGCTCGCCCAACTCGTTGACGACGGTATCGTCAAGCAAGTCGGTGGTCAGCGAGATGGTGATACGTCCGATGACCTTATCCTTGGCAGTATGCAGGTATTCGATGTTCTGCACCTTCAAAGCCAGGGAGTTACTGCCCTGCCACCGCGGCTGCACCTTGGCGGTAATATAGACAGAGGCCCCCTCGGTAAACATGCCACTCCAGCGCCCCCACTCTTCGCCGAACATAGCTAACTCGCCGGAACCCTTGAAATCTTCGAGGGTCACAAAGCCACAGGGATTGCCATTACGGTCAAAACGTGTACGCACAGCTGTCACAATGCCACCAATAATGACGTCAGTACGGTCCTTGAGTTGATTGATGTCTGCCAATTCGTCACACCTTGTGTTGCACTTGTGCTCCAACACGATCCTATATTCGTCCAAGGGATGTGCCGAGAGATAGATGCCTACCAGTTCGCGCTCTTTGTTGAGACGTTCGATGTCGCTCCAGCGTGACTCAGCCTTGAGCAGTGGCGGCGTCTGTATCTCTATGTCATCAAAACCGCCGAACAACGACTGCTGAGCCTGCTGTTGTTCAGTCTGGTAGGTCTGTCCATAGCGCATGATGGTGTCGATAAATGTCTCGCCCTTGCTGTTCTGTGCGAAAAAGTCCTCGCGGCGGATGCCGAAGCTGTCAAAGCCGCCACTCAGTGCCAGTACCTCGTAAGCCTTGCGGTTGACGTTCTGGAAACTGACACGCTGCACAAAGTCGAAGATATTTTTATATGGCCCGTTCTCCTCGCGCTCACGAATGATAGCCTCAGAAGCGCTGTCGCCCAATCCCTTGATGGCAGCCAGTCCGAAGCGTATCTCACCATGCTTGTTGACACCGAACTTCTTGTATGACTCGTTGACGTCAGGACCCAGCGTAGCGATACCCATCGCCTTACACTCATCCATGAGTTTCGTGATTTCCGTAATCTGGTCGCGGCGGCGACTCATGATAGCAGCCATGAACTCGGCAGGATAGTTGGCCTTGAGGTATGCGGTCTGATAGGCCACCCACGAGTAGCAGGCGGCATGCGACTTGTTGAAGGCATAGGAGGCAAACGCTTCCCAGTCTGCCCAGATCTTTTCCAGCACTTTAGGATCGTGACCGTTCTTCTTGCCACCCTCGATGAACTTGGGCTTCATGGCGTCGACGATGTCCTTTTTCTTCTTACCCATAGCCTTACGCAGGGCATCGCTCTCACCGCGGGTGAAGTCAGCCAGCAGACGCGACAGCAACATCACCTGCTCCTGATAGACGGTGATGCCATACGTATCCTTCAGGTATTTCTCCATCACCGGAATGTCGTACGTAATCGGTTCGTCGCCATGCTTGCGGCGAATGAACTGCGGTATGTAGCCCATAGGTCCCGGACGGTAGAGAGCGTTCATGGCGATGAGGTCCTCAAAGACCGTAGGCTTCAGTTCGCGCAGGTATTTCTGCATACCGTTCGACTCAAACTGGAACGTACCGACGGTGCGTCCCTGCTGGTAGAGTTCGTAGGTCTTGGGGTCGTCAATGGGTATTTTGTCCAGATCGATGTCGATGCCCCTGGTCTGCTTGATGACAGCACAGCACTCTTTCATCTCCGAGAGCGTTTTCAGACCGAGGAAGTCCATCTTGATGAGTCCCGTCGATTCGATGACATGACCGTCATACTGCGTGCAGTTCGTCTTCACATCCTTGAAGTCGGGATCGTCAGCAGTGGATACGGGCACCCAGTCGCTAATGGGGTCACGACAGATGATGAAGCCACAGGCATGGATGCCCGTACCGCGCACGGTGCCTTCCAGCATGCGGGCATACTTGATGGTATTGGCCAGTGCAGGGTCGTTGGAGGCCTCAGCCTCGCGCAGCTCCGGCACGCACTTGATGGCATTCGTCAGATTCATCTTCGGCGTCTTGCCGTCAATATCCGGCAAGCGGTCGGGAATAGCCTTACAGAGCGCGTTGACCGTATTCAGCGGCACCTTTTCCACGCGGGCCACATCCTTGATACTGTTCTTCGTGGCCATCGTGGCATAGGTGATGATGTGTGCGCAGTTCTCATGACCGTACTTATCCTCCACCCACTTCAGCACCTTGCCGCGGCCGTCGTCGTCAAAGTCGGTATCGATATCGGGCAGCGATATACGGTCGGGATTCAGGAAACGCTCAAACAGCAAGTCATACTTCAGCGGGTCAATCTTGGTGATGCCTAAACAGTATGCAACCACACTGCCGGCTGCCGAACCACGGCCCGGCCCTACCATCACGCCCAACTCGTCGCGGGCAGAATTGATGAAGTCCTGCACGATGAGGAAGTAGCCCGGGAAACCCATCGTCTTCATGATGTGCAACTCGAAGCGGATGCGGTCGTCAACCTCCTTCGGAAGTGAAGAGTGAAGAATGAAGAGTGAAGAATTTGCTACCGCTACCTCTTTAGTCGTCATTTCCAAGGGCTTACCCTCATTATAACATTTGCCTGCTCCCTCGTAGGCCAGCTTTGCCAAGTAGTCGGCCTCGAACTTGATGCGGTAGAGCTTGTCGTAACCGCCCAGTTTCTGTATCTTTTTCTCACCCTCCTCACGGGGCAGCGGGTTCTCGCCGTTCTCGTCACGGGTGAACTCTTCATAGAGTTGTTCTTTGGTAAACTTCTGCCGCCATTGCTCTTCGGTACCAAAGTCCTCGGGAATGGGGAAGAAAGGCATGATAGGGTCGTGGTCGATGCTATAGATCTCCACCTTGTCGAGGATTTCAAGCGTATTCGACAGAGCCTCGGGGACGTCGCTGAACACGTCGTTCATCTCCTCGCGAGTCTTAAACCACTCCTGCTTGGAGTAAAGCATACGCGTGGGGTCGTCCAAATCCTTGGAGGTAGCCAGACAGAGCAGATGATCGTGGGCCTCGGCATTCTCCTGATCCACAAAGTGGGCATCGTTAGTGCATATCAGCTTGATGCCGTACTCATGCGCCAGCTCAATCAGTACCTTGTTGGCCTTCTGCTGCAAGGGGAAGGTTTCGCGGTTGGCACGGACAGTCGGGTCTTTCACCTCATGGCGCTGCAACTCCAGGTAGTAGTCGTCGCCAAACACGCGGTGATACCACTCTATGGCTTCGCGGGCTCCGGCAATGTCGCCATCCAGAATCTTCCTGGGCACCTCGCCGGCAATGCATGCCGAACAGACGATGAGTCCTTCATGGTAGCGTTCCAAATCTTCACGGTCAGTACGGGGACGCATATAGAAACCGTCCACCCACGAACGGCTCACCAACTTAATCAGGTTCTTATAGCCTTGATAGTTCTTGGCCAGCACAATCAGGTGATAGCCGCTCTGGTAACGCTTGTCGTCCTTCTGTTCCTTGGGACCATAACGGGCCACATACATTTCACAGCCAAAGATGGGCTTGAAGGGTTCCAGTCCCTCCTTCTTGCGACCCTTGTTGACACCGCCTACATAGTCATGAAATTCCTTGATACCGAACATGTCGCCATGGTCGGTCACGGCCATGCCTCGCATACCGTTGCCAATAGCCTTGTCGACCAGTCGCTTGATGCTCGACTGACCGTCTAATATCGAGTAATAAGTATGTACATGAAGATGTACAAAATCTTCCATAAATGCAGTAATTTTTAGTTTTTGAGCCTCAAAGATACGGTAAAAAAACGAAATCACACAAAAAAAGACGAATTATTTGCCGCCGTGCTAAAATAATTATGAATTATGCATGATGAATTATGAATTATTTCGTACCTTTGCATGTTGAAACAATCATACTAACTAACCCCATGGGCGTAAGAATCAAGAAACTCAAGAAAATAAGAATCCACCACGAAGGAACCAACGAACTGACGCTAAGCATGCTGGCGCTGCTGGCCATTGGCTCGGTATTGTGGTTCTTCATTGACTCTCCTATTCCTTTCTGGCTCTTCATCGTCGTCTTCGGTGCTGCATGGATAATGGCGCTGAACTTCTACCGCTGTCCCATCCGCTATTTCAATGGCGACACCGAGAAGCTGGTCGTGGCTCCTGCTGACGGTAAGATTGTTGTCGTCGAGGAAGCCGAGGAAAACGAATATTTCCATGACAAGCGCCTCATGATCAGCATCTTCATGAGTCCGCTGAACGTACATGCCAACTGGTTCCCCGTCGACGGCAAGGTGAAGTTCGTACACCACCAGAACGGCAACTACCACAAGGCATGGCTGCCCAAAGCCAGCGAGGAAAACGAACATGCCGACATCATGATTACCACCCCGGAGGGCGAGGACATTCTGGTGCGCCAGATTGCCGGCGCCATGGCTCGTCGCATCGTGACTTATGCCAAGCCCAACGAGGAATGCTACATTGACGAGCACTTAGGATTCATCAAGTTAGGCTCACGCGTCGACGTCTACCTGCCGCTGACGGCAAGGGCCTGCGTCACTATGGGCCAGCCAACTACGGGTGACCAAACAGTCATCGCCAAGTTGGCGTAATGGTCAATGTTTAATGTTTAATGTTTAATATTTAATATTTAATATTTAATTTTTAATATTTAATATTTAATGTTGAAGAAGCATATACCAAATACCATCACCTGCTGCAACCTGATTTCAGGATGCATAGCTACCTATTGCGCTTTCCTCGGCATTTACGATTTGGCACTGCTGTTCATCGTCATCGGTGCCGTGTTCGATTTCTTCGACGGCATGGTGGCACGTTTACTTCATGTTTCTTCGCCCATCGGCAAGGAACTCGACTCATTAGCTGACTGCATCACCTTCGGTTTCGCACCTTCAGCCATCATCTTCAGTTGGTTGAACGTGCAGATGGCGGCAGCAAATTCTTCACTCTTCACTCTTCACTCTTCACTTCCTTACCTGGCATTCATCATGGCGGCATTCTCAGCCCTGCGCTTGGCGAAGTTTAACCTTGACGAGCGACAGGCACTGGGATTCATCGGACTCCCCACGCCTGCCAATGCCCTGTTCTGGGGATCGCTGGTTGTGGGACTATGGGAAAATGACTGTTTAGTGGCTGCCAACTACTGGTGGGCCATACTCCTCATGATGTTTTTCAGTTGCTATCTGCTCGTCAGCGAGATTCCCATGTTCGCCCTGAAGTTCAAGACATGGGGCTGGAAAGGCAACGAAATCAAATACATCTTCCTGCTCACCTGCATCCCTCTGATCTTGCTGCTAAAGGTCAGCGGACTGGCAGCCATTATTGCATGGTACGTCATTCTCTCTGTTATCAATAACATCAAAAACAAATAACCAAACTAACAACCGTTTACCATGCTGAAAGGATTCCTGGGTATTATCCTCTTTATTATTGCTGTCCTCATACTCATTCTCCTACTGATAGGAGGAACGCTGCTGAAGGCCGTCAAAAACTTCCGCAAGGCTGCCGAGCAGGCCGCTGACAAGCAGGCACAACGCCAGCGCTACGAAACAGGCCGACAGCGCAGCCAGTACAGTCAAAGGAAGCAGACTGCCAGTGACAGAAGACAGGAAGAACCGCAACAGGAAGAGCCCATATACGAAGAAGCCCGTCGCACACAGACGGCAACGGGCGAAACCATTATCGACCAACAACACCAGAAGCGCGAAAACAAGAAGATTTTCGACGACTCCGACGGTGAATACGTCGACTTCGAAGAAGCCTAATTGTGCACTAACGTGCCAATCTCCTCACCATCCATCACTTTCTTCAGGTTGCCTACTACATCCATGTTGAACACATAGATGGGCAGGTTGTTGTCCTGACACATGCAGATGGCTGTCAAGTCCATCACCTTCAGCCCTCGGGCGAGCACCTCTTTATAAGTAATCGCATCAAACTTCGTGGCCGTCGGGTCTTTCTCGGGATCGGCGGTATAGACACCGTCCACACGCGTTCCTTTCAGCATCACATCGGCCTCAATCTCAATGCCACGCAGACTACTGCCCGTATCCGTAGTAAAGTAAGGTGATCCGGTGCCAGCCGAGAAGATACACACATAGCCAGCTTCCATGGCCTCGATGGCCTTCCACTTGGTGTAGAACTCACCGATAGGCTCCATACGGATAGCCGTCAACACCTTGTTCTTCACGCCGACGGCTCCCAATGCCGACGATAGCGCCAGCGAGTTGATGACCGTGGCACACATACCCATCTGGTCGCCCTTCACACGGTCAAAGCCTTTCTGCGAGCCACTCAGTCCGCGGAAGATGTTACCACCACCAATGACGATGCCAATCTGCACGCCCATCTCGCTGACTTCCTTAATCTGGCGGGCATAGTCGCTCAAACGCTCAGGGTCGATGCCATAGCCCTGCTTACCCATCAGGCTCTCGCCCGACAGCTTCAATAAAATCCTCTTGAATCTTGCCATAGTTTTTTCTGTTTTTAATTACGTTATGTCGTTATTCCGTTATATCGTTATACTGTCGTCACCTTAAATGACAAACTGCACTTCCTTGAAGTGATAACGGCGCTGCTGGCCGCTATCATCCCGCAGCACGAGCTGTCCGTCATCCTCAACATCCTCTATCTCTGCCATGAAGGCACCATCATTGTCGGTATACGGGTGAAAACCCTTGCGACGATAGAGCATGGAGAGGTACTGCGGCTTCACATCGTGCCCCAGATAACGGTCAAGGGCCTGCAGGATGTCTTTCAGCAGCTTCTCGCGATCTGTCTCCTGTCCCGATATCTGCCATAGCGACACAGGATTTGGAGCATCACTATGGAATTCCCGCTGATTGATGTTCAGCCCCACACCAATGATGCTCTCCTTGATAAAGCGGCCCTGCAGGGTATTCTCTATCAGTATGCCGCCTATCTTGCCATTGCGCCAGTATATGTCGTTGGGCCACTTGATGCTCAAGTCGCCGATGTACTGCCCCAATGCTTCGCAGATAGCCAGCGACACAGCCATGGAAATCGCAAACTGTCTGTTGGCAGGAATATCCTTGGGAGTAAGGCATACCGAGAACAGCAGATTCTTGCCACGCTCCGACTCCCACGTATTCGTACCACAGCCCCGTCCCGCAGTCTGATACTCGGCAAGTACACAAAGGGGACGGTTCTTTTTGTGTAAATCGTCATTTACACAAAAAGAACCGTCCCCATGCTGTTTAAGCCAGCGGTTCGTCGAGTCTGTCTCGTCAAGATGAATGATGTCCCATTTCATAGCACGTACTCACAAAAAAGGCGAGCAATGCAAAATTACGCACTTTTTCGCACATCTCCAACATTTCCTCCAGTTTTTTTGTTATAATCCCAAAGGATTAGTATCTTTGCAATGGGAAATAACGGAATACCGTAATCCCGAAATAACGAAATAACTCAAAAAAAAAAATGGAAATATCAAAATTCGGCTATTACTGGCTTGACACATGGATATTAGCCAACATCATCCAGCTGGGAACGCAGGAATTCTGCATCCGCTACCTAAACCGCAGCAACGACCCCTGTGGCAGACTCTTTGACCAGATGACCATGGCAGCCCGTTCCGCACCAGCCAATATCGCAGAAGGCAACTCGCGTCATTCAACCTCAAAAGAGACGGAAATGAAACTCACCGACGTGGCACGGGCAACACTGTCAGAACTGGCCAACGACTATATGAATTGGCTTCTACGACAGGAAAGCATTCCCTGGTCAGTAAATTCTCCCGAATATATCACCGTTAATAATATACATATTGACCGAGCCAATTACAAAGACGACGTCCTGCATCAATGCAGCATCCACATCCTTGCACAAAAACACAAGTTCGACCAATGGCTCCATAGCGATGACTCACTTCAGGAAGCCAACTGCCTACTTGTACTATGCAACCGATTGGTACTGATGTTGGGCCGCCAGATAGAACGCCAGCTGGAGATCTTCAAAGCCGAAGGCGGCTTTACCGAGGGACTTACCGCAGAACGCCTGTCATACCGACAACGGCAAAGCGTGCAAAGCGACGCTCCCCAATGCCCCCTTTGCGGAAAGCCCATGATTAAGCGCGTAGCCAAAAAAGGCATCAACTCCGGCAAAGAATTCTGGAGCTGCAGCAACTACCCATCCTGCAACGGAACCCTGAACATCAAATAAATAACGAAATACCGCAATAACGAAATACCGAAATAACGAAATACCGAAATAACGAAATCCCGAAATAACGAAATCCCGCAATAACGAAATACCGAAATAACGGAATAACGTAATCCCGAAAAAAGAAAAAAAATGCCCACAGAAGACCAAAAGAAAAAAGACGAACAATACATGCGCAAGGCCTTGGCCGAGGCACAACAGGCTTTCGATGAGGGTGAGATTCCCATTGGTGCCGTAGTGGTCTGTCAGGACCACGTCATTGCCCGCGCCCATAACCTGACGGAGACGCTGCACGACGTAACGGCCCATGCCGAGATGCAGGCCATCACCGCTGCCGCTAACGAATTAGGCGGCAAGTATCTGACTGACTGCACCCTCTACGTCACCGTGGAGCCCTGCGTGATGTGTGCCGGAGCCCTTGGCTGGAGCCAGATACCGCGTATTGTCTATGGCTGCCGCGACGAGAAACGCGGCTATAGCGACTATGCGCCCCGCGCCCTGCATTCTAAATGTACAATAACCGGTGGCATCCTTGAAGACGAATGTCGCCAGCTGATGCAAGACTTCTTCAAGCGCAAAAGATAACCGTATCGTTGCTGTTCACTAATACTCACTTTCAGCAATTGTGCAAAAAACCTGCATTTCCTGCATTTCCTGCACCAAAGACAGCATTTAGAAAATTTAACAGAAGTATCAAAAACTAACACCCAACCTTGATACTCCGAGTATCAAGGCTGGATACTCCGAATATCAAGGCTGGATATAATAACACTCCATGCTGGTGCAGGAAATGCAGGAAATGCAGGATATTGCACATATAGCATTTCCGCACGGCATCAGAGGATAGGACCTCAGGGGGGCTGTCCCCCCTGTGAGCATGGCTCCGGGCTGGAGGGTGTTCAGCTCCGAGCTGGAGGGTGCTCAGCTCCGAGCTCGTGGCCTTTGCGCTCACAGAGGGACAGTGCCCCTCTTGTGATGTTTAGCCTCATAAGGGGACAGACCCTCTGTGAGGTTTCGGAGGCCTGTATTTCAACGAATGCTTACCTTATTTTAAGAAATAAGTTCAAAACAGGACAATACTGTCAAAAAAACAAAGAATTCGGGAAGCACCTTTGCACGGTGCTTTCCGAATTCCTTAATTAACCTACAGCTTTATTATCTGTTCCAGGTGAACGAGAATTTGAAGCCTGTATACAAACTATTATTAATAAGGCCAAGCATTTCGAAAGTGTAGGTATTACCTGACTGTTCCTTTATACAATACGATCCTTCATAATCCTTACTCCAGAAGAAACTGTACTGGTCTACAACAGCCACAATATTACCAGAAGCTACCAAATCAATAGAATTGTCTGCATTTAGAGTGAACTGGAAACCGGTGTCTGCAGTAAAGCCGTCACCGCCCTCACCATATACTGCAATCCAAGGCTTAATGACGCGATAGAGGTTGGTAGCCTCCGCATGTTCAACTGGTACGTTTTGTGCAGAAGCACCATCTTCTTCGAAGGTATAGTCAGTAAAGGTACACGTTCCTGCACTGACCCAAGAATATGCCTTGTTGATGGACACATTTACAACATTCGTACCCTCACGATAGGTCGGTGAAAGATTTGGAATGTCATTATACTCCAATGTCAGATTCAGAACCTTACCCATGGGCAGGGGCTCTACATTGACTGCGATTTCTGCTTCATAACTTCCATCAGCGAAAGAAAAATCGCTTACTGAGCAAACAGTCTTATAGTCAACTGTATCCTTGCCTACTACAGCAATAATATTGTCAACATGTCCCGTGAAGGCACCATGAGCATTACCACGAGCGATGGGAATGTTATAGACAGGGTTGGCAGTAGAAACCTCTACGCTTCCCAGAGAAGAATTGGCAAACAAGATGCACTGCCCATCGGGATTGTACTGGGTTCCCACATTATCCACATCACATGCGGTAAAGAGAGCCGTCACAGCAAAGGTCAGTCCAAGAAATATCTTATTAATCTTCATAATTTATCGTACTTTAAAGTTGTATAAACTAACTGTCTCTTATTTATAGTCGCCAGTCGGGTTCTGATCCTTACTACCATCCATATTCTCATTGCCGTCGAACTCGGCCTGGGGAATGGTGAGTACATTGCAGTATGCCTCGGGATCCTGAGTATTTACCTTAGGAATTAGGGCACCATCAGGCCAGCCCATAGCAGATGTACGACGGAAGCCCTGCTTCAGACGCTTCAAGTCATACATTCGACCAAACTCACCCCAAAGCTCAATACGACGCTGAATCAGGATCTCCTCAAGCAGAGAACCTGTCTCCTCATCTTTTGCAGAGGTCTTACCCAAACTTGTGCCACTCTTAATCGTTTTGTAGTTAGCATCACGCATACTCATCACAGCCATCAGGTCCTTCTTGGCAGCATCTTCATCTCCCAGACGGCACTCAGCCTCAGCAGCAGTCAGATACATTTCCTCAACACGCATGAATATATAGTCACCCATCCAGGTTGAAACATCGCTGAAGCGGAACTTCTTCTGAATTAAGCCATATGAGGCATTCTCAAACCACCAAGCGCGACGAGCATCCTCCGAACCCATCTTGGCATAGAGTTCCTTATTAATACACTTCGGAGCCTTCAGAGCGTAAGACACATTTGATAGATAGTCCATATGAGAGAAAAGGCTGGCATACATACCAACTTGATCAGTAATAATCTCAGCACCCCACATAACGTTATCGGCATTAACATTGTTCATACCCATGAACGAAGCAACAGGAATAACCTTACAGCCACTGGCATCGATAGCCTCGTGAGCAGCAGCCTTGGCCTCAGCCCATTTATTCTCAACCATGCAGATACGAGCCTTGATGGCCTCAGCGACTGCATAGTTGATGTGGCTTTTGTTATTCTTATAGCGCTCAATACCCTTCAGCAGCTCGCAAGCCTTGTTGATGTCTGCATCAATCTGAGCATACACCTCGGCATTGGTTGAACGGGGCTGACCAGTAGTTTTCGGAGTTGTAGGCTCATTATAGAGAGGAACGCAAGGCTCATTCTCATGACCTACCAAAGTACGTGCAAAATACTGTGAGAGCATGAAATAGCTGTAAGCACGGATAGCATAAGCTTGACCGATAGCATAGTTCTTCTCTTCAGTCGATCCGCCCATGGTTTCCTCAGCAGCAATGATGTAATTAGCATTGGAAATCCAAGTATAGAAGGCGAACCAGAGGTCGTAGCTACGCCAAGCACTGTTGGTGAAACGCCCCTTAACATTATAGCAAGCATCGAACCAGAACCAACCTGATCCCTGAGCTGCCATCACATGGTCTTCACCCATGACGTCAGCACACAGACTATAGGCGGTAATACCAAAACACTGGTGTGTGTTACCGGTCGTTGACCAGCCGCTTGTGTACATCTCACGATAGATACCGTTCAGCGGAACGAGGGCAGCCTTACCTGTAGCCAGCAAACCCTGACCTGACATGGACTGTGTGGGAACGGTCTCTATCTGCTCTTCGCTACACGAAACAAGCATTGCACAACCCAGCAGAGCCATGAATGTATATTTGAATATTGATTTCATATTTTTCATCTTTTTACAGTTTATTTTCAAACTTAGCTCTTATACTGTTTAGAACTTCACTTCCAGACCAATCGACCATGTCTTGTTGGGAGCATAGTCATAATCAGTACCACCGCTGAAGCTATACTGAGGATCCATACCGTTAAGATGGCTCCAAAGCTTCAAGTTGTCAATAGAGGTGAACAAGCGTACATTCTGAATACCAGCCTTGGAAACAATGTGGCGAGGCAGAGTGTAGCCCAACGTAATGTTCTTGATGGAGAAATAAGAGGCATCAATCAGATAACGATCATTGGTAGCATACGACTGACCCAACTCAATACGGGGAACATCTGTGATGTCACCAGGCTGCTGCCAGCGGCGCAATGCGTGAGAGTGCCAAGTGCTGCTCAGATAAGTAATCTCCATAGCTCCTCTATAGGCACTGTCGTAGATCTTACCGCCGATACTGTAGGTAGTCAGAACAGAGAGGTCAAGACCCTTCCAACTCAAATTCGAGCTAATGCTACCATAGAGATCAGGAATACGGCTTCCCAGATAGTACTTGCTGTTAACAGCAGTAGAATAGTCGCTGGTAATATACTCCGTTCCAGGAATCATTTCACCATCGTCGTCCTTCTCATAAGCCCAGTAGAGCTGTGCACCCGTTGCGGGATCAACACCAGCAGACTTTGACATATAGAAAGTGTTCAGAGGCATACCCTCCTTGATGACACGGATACCTTTAATGATTTCAGGACTCTGCTCAGTCAGCTTCAGCACCTTGTTGCTAACGGTAGCACCCATCCAGGTTACATCCCAGTGCCAATCAGCAGACTTGATAGGAGTAACGGTCAGTTCTATTTCAACACCCGTATTGCGCAAGTTACCAACATTAGCATTGTAGCCTGTGAAACCAGTCGACAGAGGCAATGGATAGTTCAGCAGCATGTCAGTGGTCTTCTTATAGTAATACTCGATGCCAAAGTGAAGGATATGGTCGAAGAGTGTACCCTCCAAGCCAATGTTGAAGTTGCTGTTTTTCTCCCAAGACACATCCTTGGTCTCCAGCGTCTTGATGACAGCACCGATATTATTGGCGTTGTTCCATCCCAACTCATACAAGCTCTGCCAAGCATAGTAGATAGTATAACCATCCTGATCGAGCAGGTCATCGTTACCCTGCTGACCATAGCTGGCCTTGAACGACAGATTGTTAATCCACTTGATATCCTTCATGAAGGCCTCCTCAGAGACACGCCAGTTAGCGCCCAATGACCAGAAAACACCCGTCCAGTTATCTTTGTGGAAACGTGAAGAAGCATCACTACGCAGCGAAGCAGAAATGTAATATCTGTCAGCAAAGTTGTAGTTGATACGTCCCAGGAATGAATTGATGCGATAGTCAATAGAATAAGAGTCTGCCTCGTACATATTAGCAGCAGGAGCAAGCTCGTAGATGCCGTCAACCAGGTTGGTACGTCCAGCGGTCAGATACTTGTAGTTGTAAGCATAGAACTCATGACCAAGCATGACATCGAAGTTATGACGATCGAAGGAACGATTCCAAGTGAGCAACTGGTTGAAGGTATAACTCTGAGTACGGTAGTTGTACTTCTGAATCAAACCACCAGACTTAGCCTGATTACCATGATACATATTCATATAACGCATACGGTTCTGATTTTCATAGTCCAAACCGAAGTTGAAGCTCAGCTTCAAGCCCTGCAGCCAGCCAGCAGAAGCATCGTCAGTACCAAGCACGAAACCAGTACGCAGACCTGCAATGTCGCGCAGGCGCTCACCACGGTCGTCAACAAGTCCGCCAAGGGCATTGAAGTCACTGACATTACCATAGCGCAGACCCAGCTCCACGTTGTCACCATAGTCCAACTGACGATTGCCGTCACTATCGAGCAGATTCTTACCCTGCAGATCCTTCATATAAGTGGGGAACAGGGGAGAAATGAACTGAGCGGTATACCATACGTTAGAGGTAGAAGTACCATCGTAGTCGTTCTGATTTGTCTTAGAGTGAGCCAACGTAGCATTAGCATTCAGTTTGAACCAGTTGGTAACCTGAGTTTCTACATTTGTACGAGCATTATAACGCTGGAAGTTGGTAGTCTTCAGAATACCATCCTCATTCACGTAACCCAGTGATACCAGATACTTGGTCTTTTCAGTACCACCGCTGACAGATAGTTGGTGCTCGTGACGGAAAGCATTGTCCTGCTTGATAGCGTCCATCCAGTTCTCTTCCCATACAGACTGAGCGTCCTCATGAACACGACCCGTTGCAGGATCGATAATGTTATCCCATGTATAGTTCTTAAACGGATTGTAATGCTCACCACCGAGCGCACCGCTAAGTGCATTACGAGCAGCAGTTTCAGCATCCGACCAAGACATACCATTGTCATAAATATAACCATTGCGAAGTCCTTCGTAAGTCAGCTGGACATATTCCTTCTGATTTACTAAATCATACTTAGGCAGAGCACGGTTTGACCAACCTACAGTAGAACGCCAAGTAACCTGAGCCTTACCTTCCTTACCCTTCTTCGTGGTAATCATCACGACACCGTTAGCGCCACGGGCACCATATAGAGCACCAGCAGAAGCATCCTTCAGTACTGTCATCGACTCGATGTCTGAGGGGTTCAGTGAGCTAAGAGATCCATCGTAAGGAACGCCGTCAACGACATACAGAGGAGTAGAAGAAGCATTGATAGAACCATAACCACGAATACGGATACTGGGAGCAGAACCCGGCTGACCGCTGGCAGATGTCATCTGCACACCACTTACCTGGCCCTCAAGACCCTTGGCAACATTGGTAATAGGACGAAGTTCCAACTTCTCGCCATTCACGCTCTGAGCAGAACCAGTGAACGACGACTTTTTTGCTGTACCGTATGCCACAACCAGCACCTCGTCAAGTGCTGTCTGGTCGCTGGTCAACACGATGCGCATGTTGGGACGGGCGCTCACCTCGATGGGTTCCATACCGACATACGTAATACGAAGCGTGTTCTTGCCTTCAGGACAAGTCAATGAGAACCTACCGTTAGCATCTGTAACAGTACCAACCTGAGTTCCCACGACGAGTACGGAAGCACCGATTACCGGCTGGCCGTCCTCCTGAGAAGTAACGGTACCAGAAACCTTAGTCTGGGCAATGACTCCCCCTATCATGAGGAAAAGACACGCCAGAAGCATTGTTAATCTTTCTTTCATAAATCTCTCTCGTTTTTATTGATGATTATAATAATTATATAAATGTTTGTTTCGAAATCGACATCTGAATTTAAATTACTTAACAATTCTCACGAATATCGCTTGCAAAAGTAATAAAATGATATGAAATTACCAAAAATTTCAATAATTTTTTTTAAAAGTGACGTATCTTGGTAACATAAAGCAAGAAAAGCAACGGAATTTCTACGTTTGTAGTATCCGTTGCTTTCCTTATGTGAATTTATCTTTCGCCTTACCTATATATAATATATAAGGATATGCTATTTCTGAATTAGTTTCTTTCCTTCGCGAACAACCAGTCCCTTGTAGTCGTTGCCGACGCGCTGTCCCTGCATGTTGTAACTGGGATGAAGCAAATTGCCAGTCGTATTGGCTGTTGGCAGCTTAACGGCAGATGGAGTGGAAGTAGAACTAATATTAAATGTAATGAGCCTGCTGCTTGTATTCATCTTGATGTCAGACAGTCCCCATGGACATTCCTCGCCTCCCCGGGTCTTAAGATTAGCTGGTGTCGTCTCATTGTTGAGCTTTGTGACATTTGCCGTTCCAGGAAAAACATCATATGCTGTACCCATACGGCTGCTCGGACTTGTCCCTCCGGCACGTACTATTTCGTAGTAGTTGTGATTGGGATTGCTATTGACTTTGTTCTTGCTCCATACTGTCAGGTCTGTCCTGTCCACTCTGTGAACCAACAGTCCGCTGCCGGGAACGTATTCATTCCATTTATAGTCTTTGCCTTTCTGGCGGTTTTCCAATAGGAAGAATTCATCGGCAACAGGAGTCTCAATCATATATCCCTTACCTTCTTTGCTCACGTCTTCAAGCGAGTAGCTTCCCTCAGCTTCAATCTTTTCCGGCTGGTCAATGAATCCTACCAACCACCTTTCGTAGAGTGAGTATCCAATAGGAGTGCGCCCTTTGTCTCCGTCGGAGCCTTCGGCCATAACCGACCAGTCGCCAGGGTCGTTGCTTTGGCCTCCACCGGCACTGTAGTCTGAATCGTAGAAGTCGGGCAGGCCTAACACATGACTGAACTCATGGCAGATGGTGCCTATACCTGCTATGGTATGACCTCCTAATAATAGCCTTTCCCATCCGTACATTTCTACAGAACTGGCATAATCCTCAAAAGCGACACCGTCTTTTGTCACTACCTCTCCACTCGTGGAGCGAATGATGGAGCGGTGAGGCCACCAATATCTGGAATTGTTGCCGGAATAGTTGGCACCGCAACCAGGAACAATAAAGAACACCATGTCAACCACACCATCGCCGTCGCGGTCGTAGTCGGCATAGTTGATGTCAGCATCTGCGGCATCAAGTACGGCATTTATGATTTTTCTACAGCCTGAAGTTCCTTTGGGGTCTGTCTGGCTATAGTCAACCTTATATGGCCCATAGACATCGAACTCTGGCTTGAACTTGCCCAGCGAGTTGTCGCTGAAGTAGTCGCGAACGCTGCCTGTATAACTCTGGTTGTCGTAGCCAGTATATCCCTCTTTGTTTACCATATTGGTAAGCAGCTCCTTATAGTCGCTGCGAGAGAACGACTTGTCGTTGTACTCTATTAGAATAAGGAGTCCGCGGAAATTATTATAGTCGTAGTTTGCAGCTCGTCGGCTCTTAAGCGTCTCTTTCTGTCTCTGCTGAACCAGAGCATTCATTTCAGTCATCTCTGCTGTCATCTCTGGAACCAGCATCTTTTTCACTCCTGACAGGAATGCCTGCTCTGAAGCAGAGCGCTCTGCCAAATCGTGAGCTATCTGTGCAGTCGGCACTAATATTCCATCCTTCAGATCTGCATATACATAATATCCGCGACTATCCTGCACCACCGAATATCCATCATCGGTAGTATTGAAACTTCTCCATTCGTCGCCATGGAGGCGGATGGTAATGTTGGTTCCATCGGGCTGTTGTACCTTGACAGCAGCTTTATGAGCCGGGATAGCCATCACGCAGCAAACATTGAGAGCAATGGCTGTCAGCAAAAGAAATACTCTCTTCATACTATTTGTTAATCATTTTTTTGCCATTCCTGATAATCAGACCTCTGTAGTTATTGCTGACGCGCTGGCCATGAATGTTGTAAAGCATACCATTAGCCTCTTTGGAGTCTGTGCTGAGCACACTGATGGCTGTGGGGGCAGCAACCTCGACAGGACTCTTCATCAGATGCAATGCCTCGAAGAAGACTTCCTTATAGACATCAGTACCATAAATGGCTTCTATATCGTAGTATTTCTGGTCGAAGTCCTTGTCAATCGTGACACCAGACACTTTGAGCTTAGCACCCCAAACACGTGCTTTCTTTTCACCGCTGGTTGCCCAAGCTGAACCGTCAGAAGCTTTGAGCACCTGAACGCCTTTCACCAGCACGTAGTCAGCATAGTCGGCCTCAGTCAAGTCCTCAAGCTTCACCTCACGCGGCTGCACTTCTGCACCGGCAACAATGGTGAGTCCGCTGGCATTAGTAGAGCCTTTCACTCCCACAGCCATCGGCACGTTATTGTCGTTACCTGACTGGGCAATGACCGTGCCATTGATGCGGTCGTTCTTTTTCAGGTCTAATTCCATGTCACTGAAGATGAGGCAACCCTTTGCATCGCGGACGTACGCCGTATTATCATTGACATAGAGCACCTCGGCATTCTGAAGTTGCAGAAGGGTTTTCGTGCCTTCCGTCAACTGCTTGAAAGCATCCACGTCAACAGAATTCAGTTCTTCCACCGTTACCTCGCAGGAAGCCGTCAGACCATTGTTACTCTTTGCAGTAATAGTTGCCTTTCCTACTGCAACACCCTTGACATTACCATCCTGATCAACGGTTGCCACCTTTTTGTTACTTGACGACCATGTCAGCGTGTATTCTGCATAGTCTGGGTTCACCGTAGCTTCTATCTGCGACACAAGTCCCACACCTAAGGAGAGCGTTGCAGGCAGACTGAGCGACTTCAGCTCGAAGGTGTTGGTCACGTCAAACGATATCATCTTGTTGGACAATTTGATATTGGTCAGTCCCCACTTGGTGTTCGTACCGTTCCACGTCTTCAGGTTGGCTGGCGACGTGCTATTATGCAGAGACGTTTTGCCGTTTGACGGGAACAGGTCGCGTGAGGAAGCATTGCTGCTACTTGTACCATTGGCACGTACCACCTCATAATAGTTGTGCGAGGGGTCGCAGTTTACAATATTGTTGGTCCATATATAGGAGCCAGGCCTCTCCACGCGGTGTACCAGCATGCCACTGCC
>Ga0310691_10000750_pt1 | contig 55979 bp, 58 predicted proteins | sample 176DNAGHGlowgp2_FD_203887 | JGI IMG/M metagenome (GOLD analysis project Ga0310691, IMG submission 203887) | Sheep rumen microbial communities from Palmerston North, Manawatu-Wanganui, New Zealand - 1766 DNA GHGlow gp2 (v2) (version 2) | ecosystem: Host-associated > Mammals > Digestive system >... | reverse complement strand
GTCCGTCACCACGGCGATATGGGTGCATACCACCGCAATACGGGCAAGCAACAAGTCCGTCAGGGTAGATTTGTTCCTCAATGAACTTTAGGCAGGTGGCTTTGTCACGGAAATGGCGGAAGATTTGGGGCAGGGAGTTGAAATGGGCAAGGTTAATCATAGCAATTCAGGTTGGTTACACTTATTTATAGTGTAGAATATACAATTTTTCAACCTGAAAAACCAGTTTTTTAACTGAAAATCAGAAATTTCTTTCTAATTTTGTGCCATCATGTACATAGTTCCCTAAAAAAAAGGCGATTAAATCTCGCCTTTTTCTTTTTCATTATTTTCAGTTCCAATTTTATATCTTTGAAGCATCATTTTAATTTGTGCATCTCTCAATTTTTCTTCTTCTTCCTTAAGTCTTGCTGTATATAATGCATATGCTTTGCCGATTCGACTAATTAAATATTGATAGGCATTTTGAGCAATTTTAATTATTTTATCCACTACTTCTTCTGCTTCACAATTAAATATTCCATTGCTTATAAGCCAAAATGCAGCAATAAAGAATGAGGAACTGTTTTTTATTTCTAAACTCCTTACAATTTCTTCAGCATCTCTAAGCATCACATATAAATTACTAACGCCGTTATCAGCGATAAATTGTCTATAACTTCCGTAATGCTTTTTCTTTTTCATCGCTGTTGAATATGTTCCATTTACAAATGAATTTATTTCATGTTTATCACAATAGTATAATATTTCACACAATTGGCTAATACAAGGATTCCAATTACTCACTCCCCTTGCTATCGTGGCATACGCATCATTATATTGTGTTTTTCCTGATTTTTTACATTCCCAATAATGACTGCATTCATGCATTATTGTATCATTAAGGTCAAATGTATTTAAAACGCCACCAATTAAATAAACACCTAAATATATTGTATTTGTTTGATATGAATATCCATCAGAACGTCCATTTTTATTTATCCAATTTAATGCTTCTTCCGCATTACTAAATTCTTTATAAATAAAATCCACATTAACATCAGATAATTTAGTCTTAACATTAAAAAATTTTTCTGTAATACCTTGATTTAATAGAGAAAAAACTTGTTTTTCAATTAAATCCGCAAGTTTAACAACCTCATCTGCAATACCCAATTCTTCATTGATTATATTATCAATTTGTTCTTCGAGCATTTTTCTTTTTAACTTTGGTGATATAGTTGTCTCTTTAACCATTATTTTGCTTATTTTATAATTATTCTTAATTCTTCTTCGACAGGGACTATTAAATTGCCTTCTGGGTATTGAGTACCATCACAGTTTATTAAATCCCCATTAAATTTTATTTCAAACCATCCATCGAAAATACCTTTTTTTGCAACATCACGGTCTTTCCATTTGTATTGTAAAATATATTTTTCATCACAACCTTCTTCATTGGCAAGTACAATATTTGCTTCGGCTTTTGCCACTTTAAGTAATCCAGTTTCTTCGTCTTTCATGCTAAAAGTTACCGTACTGTCTTGTAGAGCCTCATTTATTAATGATTTCTGAAAATCGTATCTTCCGTCATTTATTAATTCTAATTCTAGTGACGGCAATTTAGAGAATTGTCTTATTATGAAATTTTGCATCTTATTATTTTTACTATAAATAGTTTAAAATAACCTTTATTTCCTTGTTTTAAAACATTCAAAATCGTTTTCCTCAATATATCCCTTTATACATGGAACAATTTTTGAAACACATTCATCATTGATTTTATCAACAAGGCCCGAAAAATTAGTTGATGCTTTGGCTTCATCTGTTGGTTTCATGAAAATCTGTATTTCAAAATACGATTTCTTGTTTTTGGTCATACGAGTGTCGGCTATATCCGAAACTAACATATAATCCCTTTTACATAACGGATTGTTCTTCAGAAAATCACTGAGTAATGTCTTGGCTTTATTCTCTATACTAAAAATATTGTTTTTATATGATTCTTTTTCCTTAATAGGAGAAATGTAAGAACCCAATTCAATATAAATCACTTCAGGATTTTTTTTATCAATGGTTCCAATTTTAATTTTAAAAATGTCATCAGAAAATTTTACTTCACTTTTTATCTTTTTCATAAAATATTTTTAAAAATATAATATATTTTTAAAAAAAGTCAAATAACGAAAAAGGGGCCCTTGCGCATAGGCTCCCTTCATTGACTAACCTTATGACCTCATAGCGAGATTTGGGCAGCGTCATTATTTTTCTTTAAACAATATTTCCCAATCTGTTTCTTATAAATAGTTTTTGGTTTGGTATTTTTTTAAAAAACAACATTAAAAAAAACTATTATTTTATAACTATTTATGTTAAAGAATAATAAAAAATGATAAGACACTTTTTTTTAGATAAAACCAATACGATTATTGAGAATTCGCTCCAAAATTTAGGGTTAAATCCTATTTTAAGCGTTGGATACGGCCAGTTTTTAATGAGGGGATTACTTCATTTCGATATAAACGAAATAAAAGATTTAATAAATAATAAAACATTTGCCAATACGGATAAATTAAGTTTTACTCTTAAAATGACAAATTGTTTCTCAGTTGATACGGTCCCTTATGAAAAACCGATACATATTGCACCTGATTTTAAATTTGATAGGGCCACTTCATTCGACTTAATGCTTTTCAAACTTCCCATGGATTTTGATATGGGCCGTGGCTTTGATTATAAAAACGACTTTTATATTCAAGACAAACTTGCATATGCCGAAGATGGCTCTAACTGGTATTTTGCAAAAAAATTCGTACCATGGAAATATGAAAGAGATAAATTTGACCTTGATAATATGCCGTTGAATATCAATAGGAAAAAATACTATGATAGGAAAAGGTCAGATGAAATATCAGAGGAAATATTTAAAATTGCAAGCGCTTATTCAGATACAGGCGATTGGGAAAAAGCACAAAATGACCTTATTGAGTTAACTGAATCATATTCATTAAACGAAGAGGCTTTACATGGAGGTATATATTCAAACGAATTTTTAATGGAAGAATATGAAAAATATCTTAATGGCGAGGATTCTATTATAATTGGTACACAACATTTTGATTTCGGTAACGAAAATCTTTCAATAGACATAACAAAATATGTCATGGATGAGTTAAAAGACGAAATAGACGATACATTGGAAGATTATGAGAAAAAATGTATTGATAATTTTGGTTTGGGCCTTGCATTTGTACCCGAAACCGAAAAAATAGGCTCACAACTTAATGAATATTATGTTGGTTTCTTTACTGACAACACAAACACATTCTTCCATCCTTATGTTGAAGCAAATTATAATGAATATATAATGGATGACAGGGAATCGTTTACATTAGGAAAAGAGAATAAACTTTATCTTTATGTCTTTGATGATGGAATACCTACCAATCTTGACAAAAATCCAATATGTACCATTAATGATGAAGATGTTGAAGTGAAACAATCCACAAAAGGCGTTTATTACGCTTCTGTGAGCACTTCAGGTAATGAAATGGAAAAGGGTGCCATCTATTATGATAAATGGTCTGAAATCGTTTTAAACGGCGTTTCTAACGAAGATGTAGAATTAGAGTTCTCTACAAAACCTTTATCAAATAAATTAAAAATCAGCGAAAATTCATATTCAAAAAATCTTTTGGTGCCTTCTTTATATGGTATAAATGATAATGAAAGACTTAAAAGAGGCCAAGAGCGTGAAATAACCGTTGATTTCAGGGAGAAATACTCAACAGATAAAAGAATGTTGGTCTCAAACGCTGAATATCGCATTTATGTTTATGATGGGGCAAGACAATTGGAGGTTGTCCCATATACAAAAATAGAAAAGTGTTTCTTAAATAACTTCTTTAAAATATACACACAAGATTTCATACCAAATAAATATCATATTGATATTAAGGTAAATGATGGTAGAGAAATAAGATTTTTTGAAAATGTGCTTTCTTTCGAAATTATAAGTGATGTAACAGAAAGATATGAATAGCAAAAAGGCCGTTATTAAAGCGGCCTTTTCTTTTTAGTTTATTCTAACTGTATCTGACAATAATTTTCCGTCATCAAGATACATGGTCTTTTTCTCCTTAAGTTCAGGTAAACCACTTGCGTCACAAGGTGGTAACATTGGAAATGGGTGCGTATGTTTTATAAATGCATCAATAAAAGTTGATAAAATATCAACCAGTTTTTCACCATATGGAAGTTTATAGGCTTCATCCATGGCACGTTTTAATTCTTCATCGGTAATTAAATCTTTTCTATCGGTGGTAACAAATTTCTCTTCTTTTGAATTATTTTGTAATAAATTAATTTTGTCTCCGACAAGAGTTACTGTACTTCTAACCTGAGTATCGCCGCTTTTAGCATTTCCTTCTGTAACAATTCCATTCGGATGATATTTAATTTTAATATAAGCAGGGTCTTGTTCATTGAATTTCATATCATAATGGTCAGTTTCATTTACGAGTTTAACACCTGCTTTAATTCTTACATCATCATCAGTGATTTGCAAATCCGCATTTTTCCTACCCCTTAAAACAACATCATCGTCATTTGGTAAAATACCATTACATTCAGGTTTTGTGCTTGGGGCTATATCAGGTTTAAATGCAGTACCGCGCATAAATGAAGTTGCATAATTGGCATCATCCTTAAATATACGATGGTCTTGTGAAATAACAGGCCCAATATAGTATCTTTGGCTTGTTGAATGACCTAAATCAGTCAAAAGTACAAAAACACCTTCACCGAATTTTGGTTTTACATGTAACATTTTAGGTAAAAGAGGAAAAGCCCATGGTATTTTATCATCAGATATGCCATCGTCTTCAGGCGATATTCTGACTTTAATTAAATCCATGTCAGTTTCACCCGAAGAACTATACTTTTCGTTTACAGCAATAACCTTACAATATCTAACGCCTTTTATTTTAGCCATTTTTAAAATATATTTTGTCTAAGATTTATTTCGTTGTTTACATCATTGTATTTTCTCTGTATTTCTTCCAATTCTTCACAAATTTTTACTATTTCTGCTTTTTTGGCTTCAAATTCATTCTGTAATGTCTCAATACAAAGTTTTAACTCCATATTTGACATATTATTATAATCAGTTCTATTCATGTTTCTTCTTTAATTATTGCATTATTCCTGTTGCTATTGAATTTAATATATTTCTTCCAATTGCAGTAAACGGGCCGCCAGCATTACCGCCTTCAACTTCAACAAGAACGCTATTAGCCGGTACTGCCACTTGAACCGCCGCATCATTTTTTAACGCATCAACCATTGCTCTTACCACATTATATGTATATGCATTTATTAAGTTAGTTGTCCCATCCGGATTCTCATCTGTTGGAATACCAATAAGTTTATTGTTTTGAATTATCTGTGATGTTATCTTATACGCCGATAAGCCCGTCCTCATTAAAGAAGTACACCTTAATAACAATGGTGGTAAAATGTTCACAGGTACTCTTGTATTTTCCAATGCTTTTGTAATTGTATCTATTACACCCGATATATTCATGGATATTTAAATTTTATCTTAATTATTATTAACACTCTGATGAGCTTTCAGGTATATTCTGCTCGTTTACAATATCAGCATAATCAACTTCGTCAATGCCGCCAGTTCTTTCAATTTCAAGACCTATCATTAATGGTAAGCATTTCACTGAATTAAGCAATATAATAAGCCAATCGGTAATCATTTCAAGATAAAGCATAAGCATCATCTCGGTTAACATTGGCATAACTTTCTCATAAAACAAATCAAGTAACAACTGTAATATCTTATCTTTAATATAAATTACAATTGATTTAATCAAGCCTAAAATTTTATTTATAACTAAATTAAGAATTTTAGTGAAATCGTTACCTAAAGCCTCGTCAATCTTCACAATACCAAGCATTTGGAAATTAATCATCATTAAAAGCATTACTTGTGGTGTAAACAAGGATTCAGCAATAGGCATAACAATAGCCCATATAAGTTTTTGGTACATATTTGAATCAAATCCAAAATCAAAACTATATTCAGTTTTTTCATCAGAACCTTCTGTCATCATCACATTGGTGACTGTTTTTGTAATCATTGATGTCGTACCTTGTGAAGAGGTGTTTTGATTTATTTGGTCCAATTGGTTTATATAATCATTAACATCGTGTACTCTAATTCTAACCGATTCATCATCACTTCTTGTAGCTTGATATCTACTTAACAGCATTTCTTCCAATAAATCATTATAATCTTCATTTGAAAATGATTTCCAACAATCCTCTATTTCCATATCATTGGCAGTTATAATGGATTTAATGGCTTTAGCAATAACTGCTTCTATCCTTTTTTTATTAAAATCAAATTTTACACTTGAAGGTGTATCCATAGCAAATCCTATAAGCGATTCCAATAATCTTACAAGCAATAATTTAGGATTAAGTATTTGTATATTCTTAAGATATTCCCAATCAAAACGATAAATACTTGAATTAAAGTATTGTCCAAAATCACTACCATGTTCATATGTACCATCATATATTTTCTTACGCTTTTTAGGCTTGTAATATCTTTGGGAAGGAAATCTCAATAAGAAATTATCTTCATCATAACGTTCAACCTGTATAATTGGGTATAACACTTCAGTTTCAGGGTTTTCGTTATATTCAAACTCTCCGCCTTCTTCTGATTTTGAAGAATACCAAATATTCCAGTCGCCACCGTTACGGACAATCCCCTTTTTAGCAGCTGTTAAACGGCTATCCCACATTAGATGGTTTTCTTCTTGTTGGTTTACCACACTACCTTTATTTAATGAATACCATAAAAATGCGTTCATGTCATTTGAACGATAAACAAGATTTGGATTTACGCCTTCATAGCACACAATATATTCAGGGTCTGTATCATATACATTATCAGGTACATAAGTACTTCTAATTACATCTTGGGCCTCTTTGGGGTCTTCTAAAAGTTTATATGTATACCATGATGCTGTTGTTTCAATCTCACAATCATAAGAGCCTGTATGGTCTGCTGTTTTAACAACTATCTTTTTTTCATCCGCTCTTGAATCGCCAAAGATTTCCAAATCAATTGTTTCACCACTTTCTTCCCAATTATTCACTTCGCCATTTGTTGCTGTTAAATATATCCATGAATTAGTACCGTCTTCCTCATTTCCAACTTCACACCCTTGTTTATTACCATTAATCGTTATACTGACAATTTCTGTTGGATAATAATAAACCTCACCACTTAAGCCCGTTTTTATCATAACAGATTGTATGGTTTGGCCTTCAGAACAATCTTGGCCTTTATCTATTTTAAAAGTTGTTGTTTCTTCACTATCACACTCTCCAGTTAAATAATTAACTTTTATTTCTAAATCAATTGGTGCTCCTGCTGACTGTATTGTATCAGTATTTATGTCATGCTCATTAATTTCAAAATACATATTTGGAAACATATATTCAAAATTCACCAAATATTCTTTTTCATATAAACTTGTTATTGCTGAATAAGATTCACCTGCAATCACTTGTGTATGTGCACTTTCAATCTTTGATTCTGTTACATATTCCTTATGATAATATTTATCAGTTCCGTCCGTTAAATAATATAAAGAGCCCTCTTTTGTTGACGGCGAAATAGATAACATCCCTAATAAATCAATTGAAGAAACAGGAATTTTTAATTTATTTTTATCATTATCATTAGTTCTTTTTGTTTTTTCTGCGTCGTCTCCCATAAGAGGTTCAAGAGCGTCATAATCAAAAAGTTCAGTATCTAAAATTGGTAAAGCCGAACAAGTAAAAATACTTGTAAACAAAGCCATTAAAATACCTTTTATTGAATATTCCAAGCCTTCAATAAATGGATTTTGCATGTCAACATTAAGGTCCCCGTTACTTATACTTTCATATAGTCCATCAATTGTATAAGCAATTTTACCTTCAAACCCATATATTTTACCAATTAAATATGATAACAACTCCTTAGGGTCTATACCAACCGCTTTAAGCACATCCATAATAAATTCAAAGGCGGAAGTATAAGTTTTTCCGTCTCTCTCGAATAATCCCATTGGAAAATTTTCAAGCAATGTCCTTATTGCCCCTATGTTGCTTAATACCCTGTCAGTCTGATTCATGTTTTTTAATTTTTCTTAAGGTCATATGTTATTGAGCCATCATTGTCTTCATCAAGCATATTTTTTATCTCATTAAGGTTTAATGAAGTCCTTTTCTTATAATTTTTATCATTAACCGTTGCCATTGCGTCACCGTTATGCTTTAAAATCTCACCCATAAATTTGGCGACTTCAAATTTGGCTGCAATAGCCTTTTGTTTGTCGCCGATGAAATCATGTATTGATTTTGCATATGTGGCCTTTGCATCGATAGAAAAACCATCTTCGCCCATATTGGTTGAATTAACGAGTTTGTTGATTTCGTTTTGTATTTCGTTAATTTGCCTACAAGCTTGGTCGTATATCTCTTGAAGCAATTCTTCTATTTTTTCAACAGAATTTAATCTGACTTTATATCTTTTAACTTCCATGCTCTAATTTTTATTATAAATAGTTTTTAGTGAAATATCTAACCACCTTATTTTATTTCATTCTCTTTAAGGAAATAATAAACATTTCTAAAACATTTCATGTTGTCCCTTAATTCTTTAGTTGTCATCATGGTATCTTCTCTCAAAAAATAAAGTATTGAAGATTTCTGTAACTTTTTACTACCCTCATTCGGTAATACTTTTTCCCAATTCTTTAAAAGATTTATTAATGATGTCCCAACCTTTATCTCGCTATCAGTTAAGCCAAAAATTTCTCTATTGTCTATCATATTTTTTATCTCATTTGTTATACCCTTAACTAATACTTCTGCATGTGTACTAAAACTATCTTCTTCTGTCGAGAATTTCTCATCGTTGTTTATTGATTCATATATATCCTCATATGAAGAATTTCTTAGTTTCTTTTTTGCGTATTGCGAACACTTATACATCAAATAATTTCTACAAATAGTGCCACAATAAGAATAAGCCTTATATTTGTGCAAAACTTTTCTGAAATTACTGTCACCTTGTTCTTCTTCGAAATCTACATGGATAAATTCAGGGTCTTCTTCATCTGCACCTTTAATTTTATCATTATAATCACTTTCGCTGATTTCGGTAAACTTTATATTTTCAGTATCACCTGTATACGGGTCATAACAATATATTTCAGGCTTAAAGTGGTTTAATTTAGTTAATAAGTACGAAATTGTGTCACTAAAATTCTGTTCGAATTCTTCGTCAGGTACAAACAGTTTATAACGCCTAATGATTGATTCAATCATTTTTGTTAATGCAGGATACAGAACTTTATTAAAAATTCTGTTTTTCTCCAATAAATTAGTTTCATTTATATATTGAACTATTGCATTTTCCTCTGTATCATAAAAATAACCCTTTTTCTCTTTTGGTTTTCTTCCTCTTTTTCCCATTTCCGCTAAATTTTTTCCAAAAACTCAGCAAAACATCTAAATCTACATTAAAAATGTACTTTCCGTATTTTTACTCAAAAATTCATAAGAGTCTTCCTAAGATGTTTAAATGGGGTATTTCTACCCCATTTCTGTATGCATCATTATTGTTATTCTTCAGTATAGACCTTATTTCTATCTTTTTTAAAGTAAAATTCTTTCTTTGCTAACTCAACCCACCAGTCGGCTTCTTTTTCTGTCATTGTCTCTTGATATTCGTATGTCATACTATCTTTTCTACCAACAAAATGATAATAGCCAATCTTTGGTATAACATAAATGCGTTTACCCTCATGGATTGCTCTCAGTAAATACTCATACCAAAATACCAATTTCATGGATTCTTTTAATTTACCAAGCGAAACAAAATCATTTGTTTTAAATACAGCACCTGAAACATTAAAGCCCAAATAATTTTCTAATGATTCAGCATCAACGCATCCTATTTCTTCTGAAAAAGATGATGACCAAAAAGCCTCATTTGAATAACCCAGTAATCTGCTTGTGTTATTTTCATCCTCGTCATATTCTGCCACCATTGTCAACGGCAAAAACGCAGAAGTGTCATTTGTATCATATTCAATCTCTTTTTCTACATTGTCGAACCATTTCTTTGAATAGATGTCATCATACTCAAGTACCGAAAAATATTTTGTTTCAACACTATCAATGGCAATGTTAACATTATGTTGATATGAATTTTCTTGTGACATATTTATAACTTGTATGTCTTTCCCCTTATCATTTGAAAATTCATAAACATCTTTACCAACCAATATGATTTTATTATCGCCACAACTTTCAATTGCACGGTTCAATAATTTGGTAACATTCTCATTATATGACTTTAATGGTATAATTATCGTTAAATCTTTCATTACTCTTCTTTTGTTTTAAAAACATTATTTTCAACATCAACTAAAACCTCTTCAAAATCAGTCAAACGTTTCTTGAAAAGTCCATTGACATAAACATCATTAATTTCTTTTTCCTGATTTTCTTCGGTATATAAATCCGATAATTTATTTTGCTTTTCATAGATTTCTTCAGGAATTGAATCTAGCATCCAACTGTTTATAACCGAAGGGAGCAAATCAGGTATGTCTTCAATCTCATTAAACCATAAAACTGAATCAGTTAATTCTCCATTTTTATCCAACATCCAGTCGGTCGGATGAATTGGTGCCTTGGCCACAACAATATTTCCACATTTAATTGCTTCTAAAATATTATATCCAAATTTTGTCTCATCATCCATCCATATGGTAAATGTGCTCTCTCTCAATGCCTCACAGAACATATCTTGTGGCAAACCACGTAAATCTCTAAATGAAACCCATTTATATAACGGATTCTTCCAATAAAACAGTTTCATTATTTGATTGTAATGCGATTGATTCTTTGCTAAAATATTAATGACTAGTTTTCTAGGTGCCTCATTATTTCTGAACATCTTTCTTATTGAAGGTGAAACAACATGGCATCTTAAATCAGGAAAATATTCCTTTATTCTCTTAACCTGCTCATTTGTTGTTACAATAGCGTCTGTTATACCTAAACTTGTTGGAGTTAAATGTGGTGGCATAAATTCGCATATGTTACTGTAATTTTGAATTATAACAACTTTTTTACATGGTAATTTCTTTGTTTGTATCATTACATTTGCAAAAATTTCAGGGATAAACAAGAAATCACTTGGTGTTATGTTAACATTCTGTTTTTCAATGTTATAATGTGGTAATTCAGCATATTCTTCCCCAAGCCAACCGCCAACACCAATAAATTCCTTTTCTTGATGAAGCATTGCAACATCATATCCAAGTTTCTTCAATGTCAACGCTGTTTGGTAAATATATTCGAGCGAACCATTGGGATTGCCTTTTGTGTCAAGTACAAAAAATAAAACTTTAAACTCTTTATTTTTTAATTTTGAAATACTTTCATTGGTTATTTTAAGCATTTCGCTTTTTGTTATTTCTGCCATTTATATTCTTTTTTTACTATTATTCATCAATTTCAATTAAAATCCCCCAATTAATTAAGGTGTTAATCGTTAAACAAGTACCAAAATCAAGCACAAAATTATCTTCGTCTTGATTATTTTCCAATAATGCAATAACCAAAACTTTAACAACATCATATATTATCATGTCGTTTTGCTGATTGCCGAAAATTTTAGTTTCATGTTCAACTTTGTTCGATAATACTAAATCACCGTCTTCATTTTGTTCATAAGCGTGTGATATTTCATATTCTTTATTAACACCATCTTTTGAAGATGTTAAACAGACTTCCTTAAGTCTTGCAAGGTCAAATGCGTACTTTTTACCGCAAAATTCAAAATATTTGTTCTTAAATCTTTTCATATTTATTAACTATTTTTATTAGATTATCTGTATTTTTTATAAAAGAGCTTAAACTTGAATATTCTTCATCTGATTGTATGCCCTTATTATATTCTGCATTTATTTTAATTACATACTTGTCTTCAGGTTTTAAATTGATTAAATCCGGATTAGCAGTAATCAATACATCACATTTATCCCATATTTCGGCTGAATTTTTAGGGAAAAATATCTCACGGGCCTTACAAGCTATTTTGGACAAAAAGAAAAGTGTACTACCAATTGATAAACCATATTCCATTGGCGAAACTATTACAACCTCAACATTTTCATCCAAATCAAGGTCCTTTAGCGTCTTCTCCATCCATGTATTTAATTCGGTTTCCAAATTTTTGGTGCAAACACCACACTTCCCATATAATTCATAAGCAAAATCATTATAAATAAAATTATGATATGCTGCTTCACTATTGAAAGGGAAAAGTTCGTTCATTTTGTTTGTCCAAAATTCAAATTCGTCCAAATCAAATTCATGATTGTATTTTTCAACATAATATCTTAAAAAATTATTTGAAAAATCTCTTACGACATCATTTAAGTCTATTGCAATTCTCATACTTTAATTATTGTATTTTCTAAATTTATTATCTCTTTTTCTATTTCCTTAAGTTTATCATCTCGTCTTTTCAATGCACCCAATCCCCCAAAATCCAAAACATCTTTCTTTGGTGCAAGTTTATTGTATTTTTCATCCATTTCTTTTGTCATATACTTTTCAACAATGGATTTTCCATTTGACAATATGTTACAATCAAAAGTAAGAACAAAACTTCCATCAAAAACATTCATATCGACCATTTTAATATCATCATACTTAAACAAACACATATCTTCTGAATTCCATGCCTTGTTGGACACCCATTCAATTTCTTTAAAATCAATTAAATCTGATTTAAAGTTTCTTGTTTCAAACATTGTAAATAAATTGGATATTAAAATTGCGTCTATTTTTCCAAATTGACTTGCTTGTGTGGGCATATAAAAATCGACAAAAGCACGATTTGGATTACTTTGTTCCCTAACAGCCATTTTTGTGACAAACTTTTCAAGTTGGAATCTTGGTATGACATTTCCATGGTCAATTGTTAATATTGTGTCATAGTCATATATTCCACTGGGAATGTGTATTCCCTCTTTTTCAAACATCTTATTGTCTTGTATTACTTTTAATTTGGTATCTTCTGTCTCGTAAACAGGTGGATGTTTCATAAAATCTGCATATGTCTTCTTTAATAGAAAATCTGTATTTGAAAATATTGGATTTCCATCTTCATCAAATGTCATTGTAATTGTTGAAGCGTCATATTTATCGGCTTCCTTAAGAATTCTATAATGTTTCTCACGGATTTCTTCTACTTCTTTTGTTACCCTTTGCTCCAACAAATCATCCATGACACCACCCTTTGATAAATTTTGATGAACACCATTATCAATTACGTCACCATTTTGATTAAACATTAATTTATTGGCGTTATCCATACCATAAAGCAATGAATACCAAAAAAGTTTAAGGCCAAATAGCACACTTTTAAATAAATTATACTTCTTTTTCATTTTTTACCCATTTTATCTTTTATGCGCTTTTCCATCTCATTAATCACATCATTTCTAAATGTGTTATAAAGATTAAAAAGTGAATATTCTCCGTTATTTATAATTGTTCCGTCATAACTTTTTGAAGAACTCTCATACTTCATACATACAATTCTTGCAATTTTTTCAAGTTCTATCAATTCTGTTAAACCACATTTGGTTAAATCTTCTTTTTTTTCCATATTTTTTTCTTAAAAAATAACATTTAAAGGTATAAAGTAAATAATTTTAAATATATTCAACTATTTATTAAAAAAGTTTTTTTAAAAAAGATGAAATATAGATTAACAGAAGAACAGTTTAATCAACTTATAGCCGAAAGTACTAAAAGAATACTTTCAGAAGCAATGGAAAACGAGGGTTTCTTTTCAGGGCTCGGAAAAGCATGGGGTGCTGTTAAAAATGCATACCAAGATTTCAGTGATGGGTATAATGGTGTTGTAAGTAATCGTAGTAATGGTAATAACAATAATAACGGTGGACAAGGCGGAAGTTGGGAACAAACACAAATGTTGAATAAATTAAGTACTGAAATAGAACAACTTAAACAACAAATTGCTACATTAGAAGGAGGAGCACAACAAACTTCAGGTACAACAAATACACAACAGACTAATGTACAATCTGCTTCAACGGCAACAAATACGCAACAAACTAACCCACAAACAGGAAATAACCAAAATACACCCGAAACGCAAAATATGATAGATGGTTATAATGCATCAGAAGAAGGTCAAGGTAATGAAGAATAAAATAAAAATATTAAAAATATGAATAAACAAGTTATTAGAATTAATGAAAGTCAATTAAGACAAATAGTTAACGAATCAGTTAAAAGAGTCTTAGCCGAGGGTAATTTCAATGAAGAAGATATGGAAGAAGGTTTCTTTGGCAATATGGCTGATAAATTTGGCGCAATAAAGGATACATTTACCAAAGGTGGAAATTATAATGCTCATTTTAATAACCGCCAATTAGAAAGAAGTCGTAATGATATTGAAAACCTTAAAGGAAAATACGGTGTTCAAAATGGCCAAAATAGTAAACAATGGGTTAATCAAAATTCAAAAGAAACTATTGACCAAATCAATGCTAAATATGACCAAAAAATTCAAGACTTAGAAAATAAAAGGCAACAAGAAATTGCAAAGGCTCAGGGTAAATCCCAAAAACAATGGGATAAATATCAAAATAAAAAAACCTCACTTGACCAAGCAAGAAACCAAGCATATCAAGGAAGACGTGCAGCAATGAATGCCAACCCATATGCCGGCTTTAAAGAATAAACTTTTATACAATGGTAAAAAATAAAAGTCAGCCTATTAAGACTGACTTTTTTTATGTTTATTTAATTCATAACCTTTAGACGGCCAACCCATATAACAATCAAGGCAAATACTTATTATAAGCCATAGTACCATTAGCCATGATAGCAATGACAAAAGGACATCTTCAATAACTTCCTTTTTGGAAATGTATTTAATTTGTCTGTCATAAAAGTAAAAATACTCATGGGCAAAAATGCCGATAATTGAAATCAATACGCCAATAACGTACCATGTAATAATGTTAATCATTTCTTTTTTAATTTTAATTAAACAATTTTTTTCTGTTTATTTTAAATTATCAAAAATCGTGCCAAACTTTATTTTTTAAAATTTAATTTTTCCCTGTATGGCCAAAACCGCCTTCACCACGTTCAGTTTCATCCAATTCATTTACTTCGATAAATGTGGCTTGTTCAACTTGTTTAAAAAGCATTTGTGCTATTCTATCGCCATTCTTAATAGTAAAATCTTCTGTTGAAAGATTTACCAAAAGAACACATATCTCACCTCTATAATCAGAGTCGCACACGCCCGGAGTGTTAATGACCGTAATACCATTCTTAATTGCAAGGCCACTTCTTGGCCTAACTGACCCTTCATAACCTTCAGGAATCGCCATATATAATCCTGTGTGTATCATTTTTCTTTCCATGGGTTTTATAATAATATCCTCATTGGTGAAAGCTCTTAAATCAACACCAGCAGAATTCTTTGTTTCATAACATGGTATTGGATTATTAGATTTATTTATAATTCTTACATTAACCATATTTATTTATTTTTCAATTTATTATATCTTTCTTTTTCAATTGCATAAGCAAGTTCATTTGCCTGTCTCACAATTGTTGTATATATTGATTGGAAAGGTTTCTTTGAAGATTCAATATCTTCATCAAGACAAGTTATTGTCTCAAATTCAGTCGGGGTAAGTTTAACACCATTATTAAGAGCCTCAAGAGCACTTCTTTCGCCACCTCTTAAACATCCTTCAATATTTTTGGAAAACTTAAACAACAAACCACGGTTTTTAATCTCCCAATCATTATCATTTTCAACATATACAAGTCTTTTTGACAAATGCATAATTATAATACATTTCAAAAGGGTATCTTCGTTAATTTCAAAAGTTCCTGAAATCATCTTTGCTATTCTTTGGGCCAAGGCCATTGTTATGTTGATATGCATAAGCAATGCACCCTTATAAGCAGTGCCCATTTCTTCACTTATTGCACATGGAGAAGAAATCAATTCTTCCTTTAATTTATCCATGTCATAGTTCTTATTCAACCCAAGTTTTTCAAATACTCCGTAAAATTTTACCCACTCCGTGTAGGCTTGTTCCTGTGTTAATGTTTTCATAATTTAAAAATTTTGCTTTATGATAGAAATATACAATTAAAAAAATTAAAAAACAAAACCGGCAACATTTTTCAATGCGCCGGTCGAATCTTATGAAAAATAATCTTTTCACAAGTCAGTAGCCTTTTAAAGTTTCCGTTTGATAGGGGCTAATAAGCCATCCACTCTCTTTCTTTAATAAATATACAAATTTTTATTTTTTAATAATTGATTTATACCATTCAACTCTTTCTTTTGTGACATTTTTAATATCATACTTATCCTTCACGGTTTCATACATATTGTCTGTCATTATCTTGATATATTCAGGATGGGCAACAATCTTCTTGATTGCCTGTTCCCAAGCCTTATGTTTCTTTTCAGGTTCAACCAATATGCAGTTTCCCTCAGGGTCGATTTCACCACCTTTCTTAAATAATGTCTTGCTTCCTATTTTATAAGGGCCAAAATCGGTAGCAATAACAGCCGTCCTTGTAAAACCGCCCTCTATAAATTTCAATTCCGATTTAACCTCGTTAAATGAATTGCAATCCAATGGTGCAAATAAAACATCTAAATGCTGATAAAGAGTCGCATAATTTGATATGTCTTTGGTCCATTCTCTTCTATATGCTTCATTATTTACATTGGGCCATTGGACATTTCTTAAGAACTTATGCAAAAACTCCTTATAATCATTACTACAAATTGAATAATTATCTGTCAACACCTTTTCATATGAATACCAAACTGATTCAGTTGGTTTAATTGGCCTTCTTCCTTGTATACTTCCGTCAGGATTCATTATTGTAACAGTGCCTCTTAAATCAAAACCACAAAGAACTATTTGAATTTTATCAAGAACATCTTTTGATAATTTTGAGACTAAGCCTTTAAATTGTTCCAAATCTTTTTCATGTGAAGAACCCATCAGGAAACCAAATCTAATTCTATCACATTTTTCTTTTTCAGAAGTGTAATTTGGGTCGTCAGGGTCAATTGCATTTGGAAATATCAATACATTTTTATTGTATTTTTTAATCTTTTCAGCAAAAACCTCTGTTGTTGTTGTCACATAATCAGCCCTTTTAAGACTTTCAAGAATTTTTTCCATTACATGCATGGATTTATTTTGTAGATATAATGGGTGATTAGGGCCAACTTCCCAATGGTCATCAATATCCAAAACACTTATTATATTATGTTCTTTAAAATAGTCGAGCGCCGCCCAAAAAGGTTCCATCTGCCCATAAAGTCCTTTATGTATGTGCACAATATGATACTTGTCAAAACTTGACAAATTAGTCCAGTCAGGATGATAGTTTATTTCAACATTAAATTCATCACCATATAACTTATCAACCCATACATGGGGATTGACTGAACGAAAATGCCCAACACCAAAAGTATCACTTGGTACTACCAGTATGTTAATCTTTTCCATGTTCTATTTTTATTGGAATTATTATTTTAACCAAAAATAAATTAAAAACTTAAAAAGTAAACTATTTATTATTGATAATATAAAAATGATGAAAAAAGAGTATATAGATTTTATTTGTTCCATTCATGGATATTTAATTAGAGTTAAAGAAATACATTGGAATACAACAAGCGACGCTGAACACAATCTTTGCGATGATATTCATAATGATTTTATGAAATGTGAAGATAAGTTCACTGAATGTTGCATGGGAATTGAAGGCAAGCATTTTCAAATTGGCAAATTACTTCCAATGTTGCCAAATTCAGAAACATTACCATCTTTATTGAAAGAATTTGAAAAAGATATTCTTAAAATGAAGAAAAATGTAAATGACACAACAGAAAGCGGACTTTCACATATATTAAATGAAATGATGGAATGTGTAAATAAATACAAATATAGAGCAACACAAAAATGAGCAGAAAAACACTCATATTAACAGAAGAACAGCTTGAAGAAATCGCTTCAGGAATAAACATGGCTTACTTTGACCAAGAAGGAATAAAGCCTGACATGGGTGATATTTATTCAATTGAAGTTAGTGCTGAAGGCTCTGATGGTGATAACGAAAGTTATTCAGATAAAATAACCACAGATAATTTGGCTGCAATGCAATGCAAAGATTGGCCAAGAGATTCAAGGTCATTCGGAAAAGGCGGAAATGCACCCGCAAATATTTATGAAATGTCAAAAAAAGAATGGGAAGAGAAATTCATTTTCAATGAAGCAAACAGTAGACTTGAAAATATGCAATTTTGTGGTAAATCATATGCGGCAGCAAAACAACAAAGACATAGGGATAAAGTTGCAACCCAAAAAGCCCAAAGCAATAATCCTGTTGAAAGAGAAAAGGGTAAAAAATCCCTTGAAATCATGATTAATAATAGAGGTGAAGATTTTGGAAAAGCAGAACAACGCCTTGGTACATTTGAAAGAGCCGATGACATAGCACAAGCAAATAAACCTGAGGGTACAAAGATAAAATCAGCACCAAAACAAACTGGAAACGGTAAAGCCCATAGTCCTAAAAAAGGGTATTTAACACCAATAACGAATAATTATTAAAAAATTAAATATTATGCAAAGTTGTTTAGAGAAAAAAGGTATAGAATCAAGACAGAACTTGATTGTAAGAAACGATTATACAAGACCTGACGAATATTCTGCAACCCACCCTGATGCATTGGCAACAGGTGACCCACAAGGAAAAGGTACAGGACATGGAGGCCATACACATTCAATACCTGATTGTAATCAACCTTCAACCATAGATTATTCTAATTTTGACACCAGCGCAAATTCAGGTGGAGAATATGATATAAACGGTAGAAACGGAGTCGGTGGTAGAATATTTGCCCAAAATATATCAATGTACAATGAACAAGATAGTTACTGTACAGTTGATATTGATACTTCGGCAAATGTCGCTGACGGACAAATAGTTATCAAATATGTATAAAATTAACAAGAATGTTTTTCCGTTTAAGACATATTAATGAAGCGAAATCATTATCGAATAAGAGATTCGGTAAAGAAACATGGCAATTGGATAAAGAAGAAAAAATACAATATGCCATCGAAAATTGCCGTAGAATAAGAATAACTTATGACGATAAAAAGGGCGGAAAAGGTAAAAATACAAGATACCTTTTACCACTTGTCTATGGTATTACAAAAAATGGAAAAAAGGCGGTTAGAGCATTCCAAACGGCTGGCTCAACAAAACGAGGTACACCGAAATATAAACTTTTCTTATACGATAATATTAACCAAGTTGACGTTGGTAAGATAAAATATTATGATTATGAGCAACAACTAATGAGCACAGGTTTTAACGATGCAGGCGATAAAGGCTTTTCTGACATATATTCAATAACACCTTTGGCAAAAAAATTTAACAGTGCTAATTTGGCCAATCAAAATCAGCCAATAGATTCGTCACCAATAACTAAAGATGATATCACCAAAGAAAAAACAAACAGTGAAACAGAAATGCCAAAAACTTCCCCCGTAAAAAAAACTATAACACCAAAAACATCAACATTTCAACCAAAGCAACAAAATTCATTAGGAAAAACAGTTGACAATTTATCAAATAAAGATAATTTTATAAAAAAAATCGAGGCTCCAGATACTGAACCTGTTACAAAACAAGAAATAGAAACTGACAATGATGTTGAAAACATGGCACAACAAAGCACACAAGCCCCATTAAATACAGGGGATGAAACTGAGCCTGTTTCCAAATCAGATATAGAGCCGAAGATTGACCCTAATAATAAATTATCCAACTCTTATAGAGATATGATGAACAGAATGGACAATCTCTATAATGATGAAGAAGACGAAGAAGAAAATTTAAAATAAAATGGCAATATCACACGAACAATTATCAAAAATATTAAGCAAATCAAGCGCATTGTGCAGTCCTGAGGGTGACAGACTTGTTGAAAGTTATAAAACGGGTTCCAGTGACGACCCAGACCCTAATTCATATGATGATTACAATGAATTTGACGCATTATATTCAAGTGAATATGACCCTAATATGCAACAAGGGCAACAAAGAGCATTGCGTTATAATGAAGAAATGGTGAGAAATAGTAATCTACCTGACAAGGTTAAACAATCCATGATAAATGAAGTTATCGAAGCCGACCCATTGGGTAAATTAGATGTCAAACCACAAAGAAGAAAGCAGCAAAGACAAATAAATGAACAAACCTATCAACAGCCATCCGTTAATGGAGTGGATTACTCAATAATCAAAGCCATAGTCAATGAATGCCTTAATGATTATTTTTCAAGACAACCGCTTAATGAAAGTGCTTCAATCAGTACAATCGGTTTAAAAGCAGGTGCAATAAAAATTGTTGATAATAAAGGAAATGTTTATTCAGCAAAACTTGAAAAAATAGGTAATACTAATAAAAATTAAAAAAATAGACTAATAGCATAAAAGTACATCCATATGGGTGTGCTTTTTTTATGATACTTCTTTCAAAAATTTTTTAAATTCAATTAAATCTTCTTCTGAAGTTGTAAAAACATTTAACAGTTCGATACATTTATTATACATATCCTGTTTTTGCGTTAACCAATTGCCTTTTGAAGCAGAACAAGTCCATAGAGTAATATTACCGACAAAATCCTCGGCAAATCCTCTATCGTACAATTCCGGAACTGTGATATTTTGGGAATTAATATAATGATGGATTTTTTGACAATTTAACCACATAAAACTTCCGCAATACATCCATCTATTCTTGATATGGTCAAATTCCTTATCGAAACATCTAAAGAAACCATATGAATTAAACATACACTGACATAGATAGTATTTAACTTCTTCAATAAATTTAAGATTAAAGTAGTACATCGCTGCAACCCACGCTTTATTATTCTCAACATTGACATTATATGTTGATATGCCCTTTGTATGTGCAAAAAAGGTCAAACCGTCAAGATTGATAAGTTTATCGGATATTTCTTCTTTAAAAACTTTTGCTTCCCTTAAAGTTTTATTGTTCTCAATTATATTAAAGGTAACATTTTTGAAAAAACCGATGTTAATCAATTTATTTTCTATATCGGCGGCTACTTTCAATGTTTCTTTATTGTTTATATCATCAACGGCAATAAAAAATATGCTTTCATTGAATATATTTGAAAATTTTTCAAGGCATTTAAAATGTAAATCATACATTTCATTAAAACCGTTATCAGGAAGCCAAAAATAATAAACAAGCCTTAATTTAATATCTTCCATGTCAAATTTCCTCCAACTCAATTTCATCACCGAACTCAAGCATATTCAATTTTTCTTCTTTTGCGTCCAGTATATCATAGATTGTGGCTATTGTTATGTCATGGTATTCCTTTGATATGAGATTTCCTGTAACAGGGTCCATTTCAACAAGTTTATTCATTTCTTTGGGAAGATTACCCTCTTCAAACTCTTCAAAATCGTCATATGACATATTGCTCAATATCTTATTGAATTCTTCCCTAACTTTATCTATACCAAGTTGTCTTTCTCTCTCCATTCGTTGATTATAATCACTTAATATCTCGTCCCAATTCATTCCGCATTCCTTTAAATATGGAATTTCCCACTCAGGATGGCTTGCCCAAAATCTAATTTCCTTATCTTCCATGGTCATAAGTTGCTCATATGTATCTTGGTCTGATTCTTTATTTGGATAGCCACAGCACAATTCACACTCTTCCTGTGTAAAATAAGGACGGTCATTTGGATTAGTGATTAGTATCTTTTTCCTTATTTCAGGTTTAAAACAAACCAATAACGGTGTTATTCTTTTATTGAATTGGTCCACATATTTCTGTACATTATATTCCTCACCCTCTTTGCATATATATTCTTCATCAGATTCAATAATGTTACTGGGTATCAAAACACAATTCAAAATAACCTCTTCTTCGATGGAGACCTCAGGGTGCATTTTCTTAACCCAATCATCAAACGCCAAAGCATCTTTTCCTGCGTTTTTACCTTTTGTTTCGTCTTTTTTCCACTCTTTTTCAAGTTTGGTTTTAACATCTTTCTTGTCATCAAACAATCCATCCAAAACATAATAATGTTTTACCTTCTTCACATCGGCCTGTGATTTACTCTTGCCTGTATTCACATAATAAATGGTTTCGCCCATGTTTATGTTCAATCCTTCCCTTATAGCCAATTCCATCCATGCTTGTCTTGATTTTGGACGCCCAGCTTTGGTTAATGTCTTACAATCCTCAAGATACTCATTTATTGACTTCTTAACTTTTCCCTTTGAAGCAATATCTTTAAGCGGTATCTGATAATTGTAGATTTTTTCCAAATATGAATAATATTCATCCAAAAAGGCCTGACTTTCACCCTTAACCAAAAGTCTGATTGCCTTATCCAAAAATGCAGCAATGTAATTTGATATTTTCTTTGATTTTAAAGAATTACCAACAATCTTAATGTCTTTTGGATATGGATTTTCGGGAAAATAATCAATATAATTCTTTCTTGACAAGTTAAGTGACCTACCAATTTTCTCATCCAAACCCAAACCCATCTTATTAACCGCCTTGTCCGAATAATGATGGTCATATAAAAACATATCATTAAATTCAGCCAAATCAGCCTCAAAATCAACATATTCCTTACCCTCTTTACTCTCTTTTGTATACCCTTTACCTATGTATGGATTCTCTTTGGTATATCTGAACTTTTCAGGTAATTTGAAGTTGAAACCTAACCATCCGTGTTGCTTATAACATTCAAGCCAAGGGCGTTTACGATGGTGCCATCAGCGGAAATGTCATAAACATACACGGACTTTTTACCTTTGTTTTTTTTCTTTATCATAATTATTAATTATATTTAAAATTTTATTTAAATCATCATACAAATTTTCTTTTAATATATCTTTTTTATTTGTAAAATACAAAATTTTTATACCATTTTTTTCACATAATTCCTTATTTTTTTACTTAAATATACAAAAATTATTTTAAATCTATTTTGTTCCATTCATATTTATATAAGCCACAATCCCATATTCTTGAATACCCAAGTTCTTTAGTCATTTCGGCTTCTGTCATTGTCAATGGCAAGCCATAAAAACGGTTTATCCTCTTTTTTCTTAAATTAAATTTATGAATTCTTTTTTCAGGATTTGATTTTTTTATATACTTATAATCAGGTTTAAGTACGCCAACTAATTTAAAACCTAATATAGTATAAAGGTTATCAAATGAATAAAAAGTCCATCTTCTATCAGCAAAAGTTTTTATTTTTAATGGATTATATTCCCTTATAAAAGTTTTAAAAAGTTTTCCGCCAACACCTTGGCAAATAAACTTAATATCAGTGGCAAACCTTGTTAAAATCCAGTCGTTTCCCTTTTCTTTTAAAAAACACATGACACCAACAAGGACATTTCCAAAAAAAGCACCATAATATACGGTTGATTTTGTATACCCCTGTATATGATTATTATTCAAGAAATTTTTGGCCGTTTCAAAATTAATTTGTTTAACATTGCATTTTCTACCTGATATTTTAGGCAGTTTATCAATAAAAAGTAAATGTCTTAATTTTGACAATACAATATTCTTTGAATATTTATATTCGTCTTCAAAAATATGAATAAGTCTTATCCCCTTTTTGGCACATATTTCTGTTTTCTTTAAATGGTAATATTTATCACTTTTATATTCATCCGAATGCCATTTTAAACCATTAAATTCTATTCCTATTTTAAATTTTGGTAGATAAATATCAATTTCTTTTCCGTTTCCAAGAATCGTTCTGTCGTGATGGATTACATTTTCTTTGCCCAAAAAATTACATAAATAATTATATAATTCAATTTCTAAATTTGATATGAGCATACCGCAATATGGACATCCATGACCGTTTATATGGTCATAAGCAATTTGCTTAAAAATACCATGTTTTGGGCATATTATGTCAATTTTATTACTGAGTCCATTTAATTCAACTTTGGAATAGTCATATTTATTATTATGTATTTTTTGAACCTTTTCAATGAAATCTTCTTTTGAAGTTTTGTATCTGTTTTTCGTTTTTCCACATTCGGGGCATCCTTGTCCTAATAAGTGCTTTGAGGGTGTTTGCCAAAATTCACCATGTTCGGGGCATATAATACAGACTTTATCATGCATCTTTATATATTCTACCTTGGAATAGTCATATTTGTCACCATGGATTTTTTTTGCTTCTCTTATAAAATCTTCGGTGTCAAAATTTCTGCCACTACATTTAGGACAACCCTCGCCTTTCAAATGGCCCATTGGTATTTGCCAAAATTCACCATGTTCGGGACATATAATACATATTTTTGTCTGTGCATTCACATACTCCACCTTGGAATAGTCATATTTATTGCCATGTACCTCTTTTGCTTTTTGTATAAAATCCACCTTATTAAAACGTTTATAACGCCCTCTATTAAAATTGCCACATTTAGGACAACAATATCCACGTAAATGAGCACTTGGCTCTTGCCAAAATTCACCATGTTCAGGACATATGATGCATACTTTCGTCTGACTGTTTATATATTCTACCTTAGAGTAGTCATATTTGTCACCATGAACTTTTCTTGCTTTCTCAATAAAGATTTCTTTCGTATACATAAATATATGTTTTACTTATAAATATTTATTCCAATTAAAATATATATTTTTTTCCTGAAAAAACAAAAAAATCTGCAAGATACTATTTATATAAAAACAATAGAATAATAAAAAGAATAAAATAAAATAATTATGTCAGATTTATTGTTAAAAATCCCTAATGTTTACGAACCGTTAAGGAAAAATAGATTTATATTTAGATTCCCTTCGGATTTAGGTATTCAAGAATGGACTGTTGAAAGTGGTAAAAGACCTTCATTAAATCAAAATGCAACTGAAATCCAATTTCTTAATACTTCAACATGGGTATTAGGAAGATATACTTGGCAGGAAATGCAATTAACATTTAGAGATTGCATTGGCCCCTCAACTTCACAGGCTATTATGGAATGGGTTAGACTTGGTTCCGAAAGTATAACAGGTAGACAAGGTTATGCTGCTGGCTACAAACGTGATGTTGAATTGGAAATGTTAGACCCTACAGGTGCAGTTGTTCAGAAGTGGATTTTAAAAGGTGTATTCCTTACAAATGTGGAGTTCGGTGACCTTAACTATTCTGAAGACGGATTAGCCACAATATCAGCCACTTTGAGACCTGATTATTGCATTTTATGCTATTAATCTTATAAAAGTAATATAAACATAAAGCACACCTTTTGAGTGTGCTTTTTTTATTGTTTTTTTTGAAATTTTTGGGAACTATATACCTGATGGCACAAAGATAGGCAAATAATCGGATTCTTTTTCATTTCGTTGACTATTTATAAAGAAAAAGTTATAGAAATGAACAAGAAAGAAGTAATTAGAATTAACGAAAACCAACTCAAACAGATTGTAATGGAGTCTGTGGAAAGAGTGTTGAATGAAGGTAACAATGGATTTATTGACACTTTAAAAGGCGCTTGGGCAGGGGCAAAAGCAGGTGAACAGAAGATGTCGCAAGCTAGAGCTATAAATAACCAACAATTAGCTGATGCATCGAAAATTTATAAAAATGTCCAAGAAGCTTGGCTATGGCTAAAAAATGTACAAGGAAATGATGATAGTTTGATAAATGCAAAAAGATACCTTGAAAAAGCATATCGTGCTATTCAATTTAGGAATGTTAAAGCATAAATTAAGCGGCGTATCCAACAACTCTAACCTCATCGAATGTTACGACATTCAAGGCGTGTTCCATAAGGGCAGCGAATCTTTCGCCGCCCTTCTTTTTTCTGTTGTTGTATCGGAACACCGCCTCGTCAATGTAACGCTGCATATAGTAGCGTGAAACAAAGTGGTATGTGCCATAAACCATACGTTTGAATTGTCCCCAAAAGCCTTCAATTGTGTTCGTGTACTTGCGCCCGACTGCAAACTCCTTTTGGCTGTGGTTGACAATCTCCCTGACATACCCGTTGTCATTCAGGTTGCAGTAAATGTTGGTTTCGTCAGTATAAACAACTGAGCCAAGTTTAATGTGACTCTTGATAATGGGCATAAGCGTTGCGCTCCTTGTGTCCTCAACCTTGATGGCAAACACATTGCCTTCCCTTTGCGCCATACCAAAAACGGGTGTCTTGGTTTTGGTGCTTCTGCCTTGCGTACCCTCAACCTTCTTGCTTTCGTGCTTGTTGGTTTCCCTACCACCCACATAAGTTTCGTCAATCTCAACTTCGTCCTCAAGAATTGGGGCTGATTGGGTAAAGGTGGTGCGAATCTTGTGAAGCATAAACCAAGCAGTCTTTTGTGTAACGCCCAAGTCAATGGCGGCTTGCTTTGAGGAAACGCCCTTGGAGTGGGTAGACATAAGGAAAATGGCTCCAAACCACTTGTATAACGGCAATTTGGTGTCTTGGAAGATGGTTTCCTGAAGGATTGAGAACGAGGAACCGCACTCACGGCACTTGAAGCGTCCGTCACCACGGCGATATGGGTGCATACCACCGCAATACGGGCAAGCAACAAGTCCGTCAGGGTAGATTTGTTCCTCAATGAACTTTAGGCAGGTGGCTTTGTCACGGAAATGGCGGAAGATTTGGGGCAGGGAGTTGAAATGGGCAAGGTTAATCATAGCAATTCAGGTTGGTTACACTTATTTATAGTGTAGAATATACAATTTTTCAACCTGAAAAACCAGTTTTTTAACTGAAAATCAGAAATTTCTTTCTAATTTTGTGCCATCATGTACATAGTTCCCAAATTTTTAATAAAATATGTATATTTATATAAAAATAACCCTTAAATATCCATTATTATGATTTCAAAAGAAAAATTTATAGAACGCTCTATTTTAAAACATGGTAATAAATATGACTATTCTAAAGTTGATTATAAGAAAATTACCGATAAAGTTATTATAATTTGCCCAATACATGGAGAATTTATAATGGAAGCAAGAACACACTATAGAGGGCAAGGATGTCCAAAATGTGGTATTGAAAAAAGGGCCAAAAAAAAGACACTAAGTAAAGAAGAATTTATAAAAAAAGCAAAAGAAAAATTTGGCGATTCTTATGATTTTGAAAATATTGAATATGTAAACACTAAAACACCAATTAAAATCATATGTGAAAAACATGGTGAAAATTATATAACACCACATGATATGTTTTCACACAAATACCCGTGTCCAAAATGCGGAAACAAAGATAAAGGTATAACATTAACGCAAGAAGAATTTTTAAATCGTTCAATAAAACAACATGGCAATAAATATGATTATTCACTTGCAATATATAAAAATCAAGAAACAAAAGTTAAAATCATATGCCCAAAGCATGGTGTGTTTGAAACGAATCCATTCTCACATATGGAAGGACATTGTTGCCCAAAATGTAGTAGAGAAAAACAATCAATAACACAAACAAAAAACACTGAATCATTTATTAATAAAGCCAAAACAATACATAAAAATAGATATGATTATTCTAAAACAAAATATGTTAATGCAAGAACTTTAGTTACAATAACTTGTAAAAAACATGGTGATTTTTCTCAAATGCCATATATTCATCTTGATGGTTGTGGCTGTCAAAAATGTGGTATGATGATTTCACATCAAGAAAATGAAATTTTTGAGTATTGTAAATCAATATTTCCGGATGCTGAACAATCAAACAGGTCTCTTATCCATCCTTATGAAATTGATATCTATATACCTTCTTTAAGAATTGGAATTGAATATAACGGGCTTTATTGGCATTCAAATGCTTGCGTTGACAAAAATTATCATTTACAAAAACTTGAACTTGCAAAAAAGAATGGAATTAAATTAATTCAAATTTTCGAAGATGAATATATAAACAATAAAGAGTTGGTTTTGAAAAAAATTGGCCATATTTTAAATGTTGCCAATAATAATCAAAAAATATCTGGCCGTAAATGTGAAATCATAGAAATAACAAACCATGAGGCAGAAGGTTTTCTAAATAAAAATCACATACAAGGCTATGCAATATCAACAGTTCATCTTGGTGCTTTTTTCAATAATGAACTCATTGCAGTAATGTCATTTAAATTAGAAACAAAAAATTCTTCTAAATGGGAATTGACAAGATTTGCAAGTAACAACAATTATATTTGCCAAGGTGTCGGTGGAAAATTGTTTAAACATTTTATTAAAAAATATGACCCTAAAGAAGTGAAATCATTTGCTGACAGAAGATGGACAATAGATGAAAATAGCAATCTCTATATTAAACTTGGGTTTAATTTTAATGGATATACAGTTCCTGACTACAAATATTTTCGTGAAAATGACGGTATTAAAAGACAGCATAAATTTGGGTTTAGAAAACAAAAACTAAATAAAATATATGGCTTACCACTAACAATGACTGAAACTGAAATGACTGAAAAACTTGGCTACAAAAAAATATATGACTGTGGGCTTATAAGATATGTTTGGAAACAAAATAATTTAAATTAAAAAGGCGGTGAATAACTCACTGCCTTTATTATTTTTTTTCCCATTTATAACACAAGCATCCGCAATCATAAATCCTGTACCATTTTTGAGATAAGCAAAATTCATGTTCACTCATATTTTCAGGACAATTATATTTTTTTATAAGAATGCTTTTTCTATAATTAAATCTATAATGTCTTTTTTGACCGATAACATAATAATAATTTGGCCTTGAAGTATTATATTTGGTGAAGCCTAATTTTTCATATAAATTACCGCACGACCATCTTCTATCGGCATAGCTAACCATATTATTTGGTTTGTAATTTTTGATAAAATGGTTTAAAAGTTTGCTTGCACCACCTACTACATTGGTGTTTAGTTTATTGCAGAATCTTAGTAATTCCCATTCATTTTTACCATTTCCAATAAAATGTCTGCTTTTTCCAAATGTCATTAATGATACCAATTCATTATTATAATATAAGCCAATTTTAACACTTGACCCACATTTACCCTGAAGATGGTTTTCATTAAGAAATTTACTTGCTTCATTTGATGGCACTTCTTTTATTTCACATTTTCTAGCATATAGTTTGGTTTCTGTCTTATTAAACATGTTTTTTAACATGGATTTTACAATCTCTTGCTTATATCTCCATTCATCTTCAAATATGTGAATTAGTTTAATGCCTTTTTCTTCACATTTTTTTGTTTTGTCAAGATGATAATTTGTATATTTACGTATTTCTGAGTGCCAATATAGTCCATTAAACTCAATTGCTATATTATATTTAGGTACAAATATGTCAAGTTCTTTATCTATTATATTTTTGACATTCTCTTTAATTATGTCATTTTTAGGTAAAACAGTTCTTAAAAAACTAACTATTCCTTTTTCAGGACTTGATATAATATTTCCACATTTTGGGCAACCATGTTTTAAATGGATATGATTTGACGGGTCTTGCCAAAATTCACCATGTTTAGGACAAATTATACAGACTTTTGTACTTCCATCTATATAATTAACTTTAGAGTAGTCATATCTATCACCCTGTACTTCTTTTGCAACCGCAATCCACTCATCTGTCGTAAATTTAGTTTTACTACTTGTAACAATCCTACCACATTTAGGGCACCCTTGTTTACCTTTAATATGATTGTTCATTACTTGATAAAAAACACCATGCTCAGGACATATAATAGGATATTTAATTCTGTCATTTTTATAATCTGTTATTAACGAATAATCATATCTATCCCCATGTACTTCTCTAGCAAGTGCAATAACTTCTTCAATACTTCTTCTTTTACCTTGTGCCGATTTTATATATCTACATTTAGGACAACCCTCTCCTGAAAGTAAATGTCCTGGTGATATTTCAAAGTCACCATGTTCCTTACAAGTAACAATTACCTTGGTTTTATTATTTACATAATTAACTTTTTCAAATGAATAATTTTGACAATGAGATAATTTTGAAACTATATTTACAAAACTTTCTGTTGTGTATCGCCCTTTACCTGCACAAAAAGGACATCCCTGTTTTCTATATATGTGATGTTGAAAATCTTTATAAAAAATACCATGGGTTTTACAAATTATAGGCTCGTTTTGTTTCATAGTATGAAATTCATTAATCATTGAATAATCATAAGTATCACCATGGATTTCCTTTGCCTTTTCTATTATACTTTTTAAATCTTTCATTTTGTTTTTTTTTTATATAAATAGTACAATAAAACCAAATGGACCAAAAAATGATTTTTTATTCGATATATTTTTTCAAGAATTGTAAACCAGCCAAACAAGTCTTGGAATAATGTATATCTTCATGCCAATTTTCTATAAAACTATTATAGAATCTTTTAATTAAATCAGTAGTATTAACTCTATTCAAAAAATAGCGTGGTACTCTATCAATTTCCCCGTCTGCCAACATTTTACCATATGTTTCAGGTAGTAAAAGTTGACAAGTTAAAAATGCAGGCTCATTAAATATTTCATAATTAGTAAAATATTCTAATTTAGTACCCTCAGTTATTTCACTCGGTTTTATTTTTTCCTGATTTGAATTAAACAATGAATGGTCTTCTGTCACTTCTACGGTCATATCACCGTCAGAAACTTCATAAATGTCTTTATCAGTTTTATGTCTGTAAATATATGAAGGACTAACCCATCCGCCACGACATAAAACTTTATATGGTTTTGAAGAATAATCATATTCACGGCCTAAATCATCTATTTCAATTTTATCTTCATTTATTAACTCAGATATTGGTTTTATGTCAATTAACCCTGTTTTTTCATATTTAATAAATAAAGGTGTATCACCCGTAAATGAGTCTCCAACTATAGGTGTATAGTTATATTCACTTCCAAGGCCATTTTTATAACCCAAATTGGAAAAATGACCAATCATAAGTCTTAATGCTTGTCTACCTGTACAAGTTGTTCTTTCAGCACATGCAACTGATTTCCATGGATAAACGGCTCCATTGTTAGAACCATATGAGCCAAAAAATGAATTGCAAAAAACCTTACGTAGTGAAGACAAATTATCATTTAATGCAAATTCTTTTAATACTTTATGATATTCATGGAGTTCTTCTTTGGTTAATTTTTCCCCACCATTAATTTTATTGTTATATTTTTCAACAATTTTTCCTGCGGCATTTTTCTTTCCTTTGTATTGTTCTCTTGTTGTTAAGAAATAAAACAAAAATTTAAGTGTTGCACCTGTTAAATCATTTTCATCCTCAATACCCCATGTTAATATGATTGATGGGTAAAGGCTATTATAATCGAATTTTACAAGCATTCGATTACCTGTATAGCCAACCGACAATAATCTTGACAAACCGCCTGTAAAACTGCCTGTATTTACAGCATAAGGTATTGCCAAGTTATTTTCATAACTCCAAGCAAGCATAAGGGATTTCCATTGTCCCGCAGTACCCATGGTGCAACATTTTTGGAATGGCAATGGTAATGATTTACATATATTAAAAGCACTCTGATTAAGTGACAATTCAACTTTATCACATTCCCACAAGTCGTCTAAAAGGTATCTTTCAACAATATATCTTCCTGTTACTGACTTAAATCCATCTTCGAAATTATTAAATTTCTTTACATATCTTCTTTTTGTAACACCGTCAAAAGCATATTTATTATAGGCATTGGAATCTACCATGTACCAATCACCGTTTTCATCATTCAATGCATAATGTTCCTCGTTATCATTCCATACTTCAGAAATTTTACGACCAGGAACATAAACACGATTGGGCTTTTTAAGTTCAAGATATTCAGTTGCATACTTTAGGTTTGCTTCCTTGAAATTACTATCAACGGCTTGTGCTCTTCTTACTGCATGTAATGAATCAGTAATAATAGTTCTTGGTACCTTTGTTCTATTGAATTTTTCAATTTCACCACCTAATTTCAATATAGACTCTCTTTCATCTTTTTTTATTGGTACACCATCAAAGAATTTCTCACTAATACTTTCTAAACTGGTGCCAAGTCTTTCACAAGCACCAATAATCATATTCCAGTCGAATGCCTCTCCATTGTGAGCTGTGATTACATCAGGCCTGAATGTGTATATGATTTTTAAAAAATTAATTATATTTTCTAATTCTGATTTATTTTTTTCTTCGTCAGTTTCACCTTCTGTTGTAAAAATTTTTTCAAATGTAATATATTCACCTTTATATTTAACTTGCCTATTAAATCTAATACCAAACTGTTCTATCCTATCTGTTTTAACATTAAGACCTGTTGTTTCCAAGTCAAATATCATTCTTAGTGTTTGGTCATAGTCATCATAACCCTTAAAGAAACGCTTTCCTGTTGAAATCAAGAACTGCTCTTCGGGTATTACCGCCAAATATTGAGGTTTGGTATTGCTCTTTTCCTCTTTTTTATCGTCTTTCTTCTTTTTCTTTGTTATGGGATTACCCGCTGTCTTGAAAAATTTGAGAAAATCAAAATAACTCATGGGTTTTATTGCATAAAACATATATGTATAACCGTCTAACATTGATGTTACCACTTCACCCTTTGTATTGGTTACATCAAGTTTTTTAACCCATATATTGTTATATTTCAATAGATTTCTTAATTTTACCCTATCGCCATTGCATAAACTGAGACAAGCGTCCCTTGTGGCCCATACAAAAGGATAAAAAGGCTCTTTGCCTATACATTTATCATCATTCTCATTGCGATAATATACCTTTATGAAATTATCACTATATGAATATTCCAAATTTACAATTCTCTCCTGAGGGTCCCTTCCGTTCAGAAATTCAGTTATTACCTCAGGGGTTATTTCTTTTTTCTTAAAGTTTTCAGACATTATATTTGTTTTTGTTTAAAAATATACAAATTTTTATCTGAATTTCCAACCATATAACCCTAATTTATCTTCCACTGTATAAAAAGGCTCATTGAAATGCATTGTCAATCTACCATGTTCTGGATATTCCGTGAGATTTTCAATATCTATCCAAGATAAAGCCAAAATACCATAAGTTGCATATTCCATGGAATAACAAGAAGTTTCTTCTACTGTCTTTAATGGCAATGTTGTAATAACTTGTTTTACTATTGAGTATGTTGTAGAATCGGGCGTTATATCGCCATTGCTGCTCGGATTATCAATATCCCATGCGGGCCCCCATACATATTCAGGCATCTCGCTGAAAAAGAAATTATAGACATAAGTTCCGTCAGTATTCTTACCCAAGGGTTTTACATATACCAGTTTTAATTTATCTTCTTCCATTCGTAATTTTATTTTTAATCCCCTAAAAATAATCCTTTATATAAAAAAAGTCAATCTTAATAGACTGACTTATAATTGTTACCAAGAACTGTTCATAAATGTTATTTGTTTCCTCTTCCCTGTATGTGAGGGTGTCCTGTGTTTTAAGGTGTTATTATTTCTAACAATAGTTGTGCCTGTTTTCTTATTTTGAGTATTACTTTTACCTTTATGTGAACATCCCCATTTAAAATATTCGTTATTAAAAACTGATTTATCTAAATATTCTATTTTCACATCAGGATTTTTCCATACAGCATAGTTGAAAGATAATTGGTCCCTGTGACTATATTGTTCAACTTCTTTCCACCATGCTTCCATTAGTCTTATACAATCTTCATTATTATGATAACGGAAAATAATATTTGACTGTACTAAACCATAGTTTTTAGGAAAGCCTTCTTTTTTATAAACACTCATTTGCTTATTAACATTTTCACTTGTATCTTTTTTAATTTTAATAACGGCCTTAGCCTCTTCATATATACATCTTCTTGTAGGATGTTTTCCAATAAATATAGAAATATCTTCTTTATTACAGTATTTTTCAATGTATTTATTAACATCACCCTTGAAGATATAATTACCATCAACCCATACCGAAAAATCATATTCAGAAAGATATTTGTGAGGATTAATTTTTATATTTCTTTGCCTTTTTACATTACTTAAATAATCTAATTCAGAAGGGATTGGCCTCATTTGCCATATCTTGCTTTCAAATGGCGTATCAGTAAAACATATATAATCGAATCCCTCACTAATAACCTTAGGGTCTTCTAATTTGTCATAACCGCCTGTTATACAAGTGTAAATAACTTTTTTATTTTCCATAATATTTTAAATTTTTACCATGATGTATTCATAAATGTTATTTGTTTTCTTTTTCCTGTATGTAATGGTTTATTAGTTACTTTATTTATTACCTTATTTGCTGTTCTATTTATTTTTTTATTTCTTTCTTTTGATGTTTTAACGATGTTTTTTTCTTCTTCAATTTGCTTAAGGCCAATTTTTTTAATATATTCGTCATTTCTGTTTTTTAAATTATTAACCAATGCTAAACCATTCCCCTTAAATTCTTTAATCTCTTTTCCTGAATATAAATTATTATTTTTAACCCATACAACTTTTTTCATTAAATCATTTTCTCTTTTTTTCAAAAAAATATCATCAGCAAAAAGACATTTTTTAATTTCATTAATATCAATCGTATCGACATTTAATATATTTGGTGGGTATAAAACGCCACCAACACCTGTTGCAAATAAATCAAAAGAAGGTTGAAATGCTTCTGATTTGTATTCATATAACCATTTTGCATATTCAATTGGATTACCTTCTTTATCGTATTTTATTTTATGTACACGTCTCGCTGATATAGAAAAGGGAAACTTAAGATAAGAATCATATAGAGTCTTCAAAAGGTCATTGTTATAAATTATATCATCATCAATGGTTATAATTGGATTGTTTTTATATTTTTTCATAACATAATACCATTTTTTATTCGGTCCTAAATCCTCATCGGTTATAATAATTTCAATTTTATTTTCTTCTAAAAAATTTTGTAAATCAGCATCCATATATCTTATATCTTCTTTATATAAAGTTAAACAAATCTTATATGGTTTTTTTGTCTGTTTTAAAATACTATTAATTACATCTTTTAAATGTAATAATCTTTTTTTATAAGAAGTGATTGAAACAATAATCTTATCATCGCCAAAATATTTAAAATTATTAATTAACCATTTCTCTTTAGAAACTTCGTTACCACGATAACTTCCTCCACCATAATGAATAACATAATCATTTGTTCTTATTGTTTTATATGGTATTTTTTCCTTATTTAAAAATAAACTACATCCAGTATCTTCCATAAAACGAATATAATGTTCTTTATCTAATCCAAGCATATGTTTTTCATCGAAATACTTTATATCTTTTCCTTTCAATACCTGTGGGTTTAAAAAACAAATAAAGGGATATACTCTTTTAAATTGAGAAGAAATCTCACCAATAAATCCGTAATCTTTATTAAATAAATCTGAAATATCTTTTTTTAATAAAACATCAGAATCTAAAAGAATAAATGGTTCATTAATGATATCCATTATTTTTTGAATGGAATAACAATGTTTAGCTGAAGATATTTTTCCATCCTTGTATTGATAGTTCTTCAACCATTTTTCAAAATCAATTATTTGTCCTTTAGTATTATCGAAATAAACAATATTATCCTGTCTATATATAAATGGATATTTATCACTGTTGTCAAAAATATAAATTTTCGAATCAGGTGTAAATTTATTAATACTTTTTATTAAACACTCTGTTAATAATGGTGTATTATAATGTATTATAGAGATATTTATCATTGTTTTTTTTTTGTTTTCTACCATGACATATTCATAAAAGTTATTTGTTTCCTTTTTCCGGAATGTATTTTTCGAGAAAATTGTTTTTTTGTAGATTTAGTTGTAGTCTTATTTACCTTTTTTGATGTTTTTTTTATGCCTATTTTTTGTTTGTCTCTTTTTTTTGTTGCTTGTTTCTTTAATTCTTCTGCTGTTCTTAATTCCCATTTGTCTATTGATATTTTAGGAAATATTTTTTTTGCTTCTTCTTCGGCATTAATAATTTTTAAAGCATTAAAAAAATTTCTTTCTTTTTCTCGCATTCCATCTTCATATGTCTGTTTATTCTCATTATATAATGCAGAATCCTGACTTTCATCAATCGTTTTAATTTTCCTTAAATCATTCATTGCATTAATATTAATATTTTTTTTAATAAAAAATGCTTTTAGCCATCCTTCATCACACTTTGTTACATATTTATCTCTTAATTCTTCATAATCAAACGACTCAATTGGAAAAATATTTGGTGGGAAGCAACAACCATGTCCCAAAAAGCTGTTTTTTTGTGATTCTCCGATAAAACAATGACTTTGTATAATGTTTATACCTTCATAATCAATACCACGGGACCAATAACAAGAAATAGCATTAGGATGTTCTTTCGCCTCAGTAATAAGTTCTTTTAAGAAATTTGAAGGATATAAAGTATCGTCATCAATAAAGACATTAAAACACGAATTAAAATATTTAAAACACTCATGACGTTTATGGCAAAAAATATTTTTCTTAACCCACATAATATCAGTTAATAACCTATCGGTTAAACATTTTTCGATATGTTTAGGTAAATTGTCTTTTTCATATTCATCTTCTGATAACCATAAAATAATTTTATTTGGCTTTATGGTTTGGTTTTTAAAATTTTCTAACATTTTTGGCATATACATATCTCTTTTAGGGTATGTTGTAAAATTAACAATGATTTTATTTTCTATTTCCATAATTTTGCTTTTATTATTTTTTTATTTCAATATAATTACCATGACATATTCATAAAAGTTATTTGTTTCCTTCTTCCCGTATGCAATGGTTTTCTATTTTTTAAACCTCTTTTTATAATAGTTGTTTTTGTTTTATCATTTTTTTTTGTTTTTTTTGTCAAATCATCATATGTTTTATTATATTTTTTCTTTATATATTCTCTTAATATTTTATGTTCATTGTTAATTACATTTTTATAAGCAACAGTTCCACGTTTAGACCATGCATTTTCTTTATCTTTTTTACTTTTATCACGAATTTTTGATAAATTTAATTTTTCGTTAAAAATATATTTATTATTATTCAATAAAACAGAATATGTAAATATCAAATCATTAAACGGTATTTTATCAATTCCATATTTTAAAACTACATTGTTATATAAGTCATCAAAATATGGTTGAAACATTTCAGTTTTAAACATTGAAGCAGCACCATAATGCGTATAAATATGATTTTCCCACTGATATGCGCCACTTGTTACTGGATATTTTTCATTATATTCTTCAAAACAAGCATATAATGTCTCTATAGCATTATTAGGATAATCAATATCATCATCTATTGAAACTATAATATCATTTGGATATTTTTCCATTGTTGGTATTATTTTTTTATAAACTTTAGTATTTTCTTTAACCCAATTTATTTCAAATATATCATCTTGCTTTTCAATTAAATCTTGTGGTAAATCTTTTTCCTTATTTTTAAATTCATCACTTGATAAATTCAATATTATCTTATCAGGTTTTAATGTTTGCTCTTTCATTAAATCAACCGTATGAGCACAATTCTTAATTCTTTTTTCCCAAGAAGTAAAGGAAACAATTATTTTATTTTTCTTTGTATTATTATCTGTCATTATGTTTCTTTTGTTTTAATTATGTTATATTTCATTAATTCTTGTTCTATTTGTAAAGCAACATCTTTTCCTTCTAAATCCATTATAGAATCTTCACATTCTATTATTTTTATATTACTTTTTGTGGCTTCTTTTGTTAGATTTAATTTCTTATGTATAATAATAACAAGCGGATAATTTGTTGTCGTATCTAATAATTTAAAAAAAGACTCTTTATATTCATTAATATACTTTGTATCACTATAGTTAAATGAATATAAAATAATGGTGATTCTGAAGTTCGATTTATTCTGTCATACCACTTATTTTTAGCATAATCCAAAATATTATTATAGTATATATTTATACCTTGTCTAAAAGGCACTTCTTTTGTTTCGTCTTTTATATAATGAATAAAATGTAAATTAATGAAATCGTCTAATGTTGCAATAACTGATAGTTTGTCTTGCATTTTATAATTTTCTAAAGAAAAAATAACATTATCTAAATGTATAGAATTATAATTTTCCATTAAATTTATAAAATCATCCACAAATATACTATTCCATATAAATGGATTAGGGTATTTTATATTATTATTTCTATATATCCTTGCACCGACACAATTATTGCAGATAATATTAGTAACCATAAAACTTTCAAATTATTAAACTATTTATAAATAGCAAAAATAATAAAAATAATAGAATATACTATGACTTTATTTAAAGAAATTGCCACTGAATCAATCAAAGATTTCTTGAAAGAAGATAAACAACAGAAATCTAACAAAAAGACAAAACCTGTAATCAATATAAACGAAAACCAATTAAGACAGATAGTGTCTGAAACTGTGAAAAAAATATTGAAAGAAGAAAAAACCGATTGGAATCAGATAAGGCAATCAAGAGAAGATAATTTTTGGGATACTCTTGAATATTACATGGGATTAAAAGATGAACGAGGTTATTTAAGTCCGGAACAATTATCAGATGCTCAGGATGTATGTGATAAACTCTCTTGTTTTGGCGAAGACACTGATGAATTCTGCGAATATGCAAGAGAATATCTCGGCTTGGATTAAATGTATTGACAGGGTATCATATAGCACCCCCACCAATACATCAAAAATAATTTTAAAAAATTAACAATCAAATATTTATCTATATAAAATAGGGCAACGATTTTTCGCTGCCCTTTTATTATTTCATTTTTATTCTTAATTTGGATAAAATAACTGTAGGCTTCATTCCTTTTGGCTTTAGGTTGTATTTCCTTACCTTGGACCTTAATTGTGTTTTATACTGAATATGTGGTATATTTTCTGAAAATAAAAAGTCATGGTTTGTTTTTAATACAACAGGACCACGGCAGGAAATTTTTATGTTATTATTAGTCAATATTGTCATCATCACTGTTTATTATATCTATATTATCAATAAGGTCATCTATTGCACTTTCATCACCCTTTTCAACTAATTCTATATCATATAGTTCAATTCCCATTGAAGAAAGGTTATTTTTAACTGTATCATATTCTTCCCCGAATTTAAAAAATAATGGCGCATCATTAAATTCCACCAAATTTTCCGATATTTCAGAAAAGAATAACGGTATTATTCCATCAATGCAATCTTGCATGGAAAAACAATAATTTTTCTTTGCCAGTTGCATCTCTTTCGGCATATTAACCTTGCAAGTCTTGGATAAACAATTTATATCAGGCTGTAAATCAGGTACAATACCCGCTGGTGCAACATTAAAAAAGTCACCCCACACACTGTCAGGGTCAACGGTAAAATCAAACCTGTATATATATTGTCCGTCAATTGTTCTTCCTATATAATCAACAAATGCTAAATATTCTTCCATGTTTTGTCCTTTAATTATTTATTTCGGACCAATGTAAAAGGCCCATTTCCCAATATTTATATTTCTTATTCCGTGTGTTTATCATTTGAACACCCCACGTCTTTTCTATACCTGTTATTGTTTCATAAAACAAACGATTTCCACGGTATATCGAAGCGGTATTAGATTGTATTCCCCCAAGGTATTTATGACCTTTTTTAAATTTAAAAATAACCTTATATAATCCAATAAGTGAAAATACAAATTTAACAATATGATATTTTATTTTCTTTAACATACAAAAATTATTTTTAAAAATTATACCGTCAAATGGCCTTGACTTATATTTTCAAATGGTCTTGTATCGCCATAATATATTCTATAGCCATTAAATATATTGATTTGATAATCAATACTTCTTGGCATTATTTCCCAAGTTTCACTGACATTTATCTCCAAAGTATTCAAATGAAAAGACATACTAGGCATCATGGTATCTTCTTTTTAAACTACCGCGTCTATGGCTTAATCCTCCGCGTTTAAAATTATTTTTTCTATATTTTTCAACTTTATTTTCCGTAATCTCCTATACCTAAAAACGCTCTATGGTATCTATCACTTGGAAACGTCGTCTTTCTTCTTTTCTTTTCTTTCAAACATTTTCTCAATAAAATATGAAGTTACCATGGCACAAATTTCTGCTTCTTTATCAATCTTCTTAACATAATTATTAACATAAAAGTTATTCCACATTAATTGATAATAGTATCCGATTTTTTTCATAACTTCCTCAAAATCAAAATCTAAAAAATCATATTTTCTCTTGACAAGACGGTAAATTAGGGGATAAACAAGATTAGCGAAATTATTTTCCATGTCTTCTATAACAAATGGTTCTTCTTCAAAATAATCCTTTGCCTTGTCATACCATTCAACAGCCAAATCCTTTTCTTCTTCGGTCATATCCTTGAGTACTCCGATTTGTTCCCATATTTCACGGGATTTATTCTTAGCATTTGTGCTATCGTCTTCAATTTCACTTTCAGTTGGTTTGCAAAAATAATCTATTACACTTTGTATTGCTTTTTCCTCAATTTGAAAATAATAATGTTTAATTTCTTCACCCTTATAGAAGAAATGATTTAAAATATTTTTCTTATTGTTTTTGTAAAACTTCAAAATGGCTTTATAATCAAAATCACTACTTGGCCAATCACCGTATTTACAAAGTACATGGTATACAATTTCAAAAAGCACATAAAAATCAGGGTCTAAATTATCATCATACAAAGCCATCATTCTCAAGTTATTAAGATATGAGCAACATTTGTCATTTTTTATATTATAGTCATCCCCACTAAGAAAAAGACCATTCCAATAATCCATTGGAGCCTTTGAATAAAAATAATTTTCCGTGCTTTTGAATATTTCTATTAATTTTCTAAATTTTTCTTTCATTTTTCGTCTTCTTTTTTAATTATTTGATTTATATTCAATTCTTTTCTTATAACTAAATTCCACATTTTTTCATATTGCGTGTCATGGAATATTTGATAGTAAATGTCAACATCTCTTTTTTGGCCAATTCTATAAATTCTGTCTTCATATTGCTTTAGATTTCCAGGAACATAATCCAAATCGTTGAAAATAAGTTTATTTGAACAAGTAAGTGTTATACCTACACCAGCGGCAATCAATTGGCCAAGAAATATCATCTTATTCGGGTCATTCATAAAGGCTTCCTGTGCCATATCTTTTTGTTTTGCTGTCATTTTTCCATTATACACAACACATTTGTCACCATAATATTCTTTCAATCTATATAATTCTTCGTCATAACAAGTTGCAATTACAACTTTGTTACCATTTTTTATGAATTCATCAGCAAGTTTTATGGTATTCGGAATCATTTCATTTGAACAATATTTTCTGTAAACGGCGCCCTCTAATAAATCTTTATTTAATTCTTTTGACGGGTCTAATTCAAGTTGTGCCGCCTCATACTCTTCCCAAAGTTTTTCATATTCCTTTCTCTGTTTTTCATTAAAGTCATAAAACAATTCATGGACATATTTATTGGGTAATTCATTGGAAATATCCTCTTTTGTTCTTCTTAAATATACATCGGATACTTTTAATTTTAATTCTTCAAGGTTAGTTGCATCCTTGATTAAATTAATTTTTCTTGCATTTGCATTGACATATTCTTTAAGCTCATCCCTCTCTTTTGAATTAAGTTCGCCCCAAGATGTTGGCGGATTAGGCTTGTTATCTCTCTGATATTCACGCTTTTTCCTTTCAAAAAAGATTTTACTCCATTTTTCCTTTTCACCCTTTGCAGGAATTTGCATTCTTCCACAAAATCTATCCATGTAATAATTCCAATCATTTGCAACATCGTTTCCGATTAATTTCAATAAACAATAAAAATTCTTTGGATTATTCGTAACTGGTGTACCTGTTGCAAGATATATACTATGCGGATTGGCCTTTCTTATAAAATCATTTATAATCTTATATCTGTCGGAATCTGAATTTGATAGTCTATGTGCCTCATCAATAATAAGTAAGGTTTTCTTATTCATGGCATATTGTAACATAGGACTTTCTTCATAGGCTTTTTTTATATTTTCAGCACTTCTTGTTTTTGGGAATTTATAAAATTCATCAAGAATATCAAAATTGACAATAACAAATCTATTATTTTCCCATTTTCCACGATTTTTGGCTTCTTCAAGCAATTGTTCACGCTTTAAACCCGATTTTCCGACACTATAGCCAAGTAATTTTTCCAATTCAGGCTTGGTTTTATCATTAACACCTTCAATTATTGAAATATCTTTTTCAGGAACATACCAAAGTAATTCATCTTTCCAATTGGTTTTTAATGAAGCGGGACAAATTATTAAAACTGAGTCAAAATTACCCTCAATTGCAGCAACAGACAATTCGGTGGTATTATGTGTAACTATGTAATTTTTACCCGTCAAATAAGTATGTTCGTCATAATCAACCATAATACATCTTGCATCTTCATTTTTATGATATTCTGCTGATACAATATATTTAGAGCAATATTTTAAATATGTAGGATGGTATTTTTCTGATTTTCTTGTTAAATAAAATGGATTTTCTTTTATTTGTATTCTTACTTGATATTCTGTGTTTTTTTTGCTTTTATGATTATATTTTCCAATTCTTGCAATTCCTCCAAGCGAAAAAACAAGTTCAGCGACATCATTTGCTAATTTTTCTGAATTTGTGGAAAAAGATATTCTGTTGTTTTTTCCAATTGTACCATCTGAATCCATTAATCCTCTTAATAAATCTAAGCGTTGTGAAATTGAGCCAAGTTTATATTCGGTTGGAATAAACTTATCATTTCCTTTTACATTTAGCCCTAATCTTTTTATTTCAGATATGTAATCATTCCTAAACTTTCTAACTTTATGCAATATTCTATATCTTGGACAATTTGTACTTCTGTCTTCTTTTAGAAACATATCTTCCCTAAGCAATGCTTCAATTCTATTCGCTGTTTCTTTTTCATTATCAGGTATTGAAATATTTATTCCGTTATTGCACAAATTTCCATCTCCAATGCACATTCCTAATATATATGGATGAATTAAGTAGTCTTTTTCTTTATATTGGACTGGTAATGTAACTGGTATTTCATACTTATTTCTTGGATTTAACCCAATTTTTACCCTACTTTCATCTGTATATTGTAGTTTTGATTCTATTAATTCTTTTAATGACATAGTTTTCCACCCCTGTTTCCTTTTTGCCATATTTTTAGTCCTAACTTTCCATAAATGGTCAAGGCCGCAGTAAGAAAAAGTACCATCACTAAATGTTATTTTATAAATTTCTTTATCTTTATGTTCGAATATTTTTGTTATTGGATGTAAATTACCATCTTCACCAAAGACCATATCACCAATTTTTAATTCTCCAAAAGTCTTAAACCCATTTTCTGTTGGAATTAATGATGATATTGGCTCCATTTTTCCTAATCCCATGTCATCTGCCAAAATACATTTTTTCCTGTGTAATAAAAATTGTACAGCCTCTTTTTGATGCAATTTCAATCTTCTATTAGGGTCTTTTATCATTGATAAATTGTCATAACGGTCAAAATCGACCTGAATTTCATGATAATCACCAATCAAAAAGTTTCCAAGTACAGCTTTCTTTGGTAAGAATATTTCCATGGTTTCCATATTCTGCCTATATTTTACAGTACAATGAAAAGAAACCGATGTTTCACCAAAATATGTAAAAATTCTTAATTTTTGAGGAATAAATTCAATATCATAGTCATTTTTTAATTTCTCACCATACCAATCGGTTATGGAAATGTTTTTATTTATGACTTTTGGTGAAACGGTGTTGTTTTTCAATATATATTCAACCACATAATTGTTTAATATATCGGTTTTGTGGCACAAAATCACATCCCTCTTCAACCTGAGAAGATACGGATTCTGTCCACTGTAGTTTTTCAATATATCAATGGCATCGTTTTTTTCTTTTATGGTGTTATACATAAATTTAAAATTATTATTTATAATTTACAAAAAAATTATAAAAAAGTCAATTAAAAGAGCACTATTACTAGTAAAACTAGAATATATTTTTATTATTATATTTATATTTTTTTATTATTTATAATTTTAATTAATATACATGTTACTAGTATTAGTGCTTAAATTGAAAATTCAATTTTAAGAATCAAGAAAATATCATATAAAAGACTATTTATCAATATATCAATAAAGAAAAATTAAAATGGCACTTCAATTCAATCAGTCAAAAAATACCAATAGAATACCGATTACGAGGAACAATAAGTTTTTCGGGATGGAAGATTTTGATTTGGAAATAGGGTTTGCGACAGAATATTTGGAACAAGATGCAAATCAAGAAATTATATTATATCAAGTTGATTTGGAAAAAACAAAAGTAAATGACACATACAACGAAGCCACAAAGGATGCAATAAGGTTTAAAACGCCGGTCGTTCTTCCTGTAATATATGATATAACAGACGCTGAAACGAAAGCATATAACAATAAAATACAAACAGGATTTTATGCAAAAACGGGTAAATTGACATTTAGTGTACTTTTATCAACACTTGAAGAACATCATTGTGATATTTCGAGAGGTGATTATATCGGTATACAGATTGATACAGACCATCGTGAATATTTTACTGTTGTTGATGACGGAAGAGTTAATATGACTTCGAATAAATTTACCATGTTTGGAACCAAACCATTCGCAAGGACTATTGTTGCCGCATCGGTGGATAAAAATGAATTTAATGGATAAATAAAATGAGTAGACAATATAAAAACATATTAAATTTAAAAAGAAAAGCCTTTGGCAATGAAAGACGTAGAAATTTAGCGAAAGAAGTATTGAAAGATGGTACACCTTTACCAAATCCTTTGGAATATGAAGATATTGACAAGGAATTTGAAAGATGGGTCAGAGAAGATTTGGATATTTCTTTTGAAGAACAAAAACTACCGACATATTTAATGCTTTCAAACCAAAGATTTTCAGAATATTTACAATCATGGGAAAATGTTGATGAAAAAAAGAATTTAATTCTTAATTTCAAAGCCATAACAAGGGAAAACAACCCCAAATCAGGAACAATTAACGGTAATACAAGAAACATTCCTGGCAATATTGATTTTTTAATCAATAGAGTTTTTTCAATGGATAGACATGGTAACAGATATTTCATTGATTACCGTATGAAACAGCCAATTTCCATAGATTTAAAGTATACTGTTTCACTTTTCACAAACAAATATCAGTTATTGAATGAGTTTAACTTGATGATGAATGAGCATTTTGCGGCAATAAACTGTTATATAAGACCAAACGGACATTTTATCCCAATGACACTTGATGATATATCTGATGAATCGGAATACAACATAGATGATAGACGTTTTTATTCACAATCATATCTAATTACGGTTAAGGCATATATAATACCAAAGGATAGTTTCAGGGTTATAGAACAGCCAATGTTAAAATTGGAAAGTTTTGACGGAGAGCCACGCATAAAACCTAAAACCATTGTTCAAGAAACTGATTGTGACGAAAATTATAATCCATATGAATATCAGCCAATTGAAATAACTACAATAATACCTGTAGGTTCAACAAAACAGAATTTCAAAATTGACTGTGATTCAGAAATAACAAAAATTTCCATGAAAAATGTGAGATTTTTCGATTTATATATAAATGATGAACTGATAAATATTCAAAAAATATTCAAAAATGATGAACAATTATGCTATCGAGAATATACAGTGAACTTAAGTGATTATTTCACCAAAGAAGAATTAGAACAGTTTAAACTCAATAATAACGACAGTATAAGTTTTAAAAATCTCTCAAGATTCAAAAGCTATGAAGACTCAGAGATTAAATTGATTGGAAAAGATTTTACAAATGTAATTGAAAAGGAAAATTAAAATTAAATAAATAGAGTTTTTTGCAATTTTCATGCTATTTATAAACAAAATAATAAAGTAAAAATAAAGACAATATGATAAGTAACGCAAAAGGCAGACATGTTTCTCCAGGTGTTTATACAGAGGAAAAAGATATTGTTTTCTCAACCAAAAGTCTCGGTATTACAAGTTTAGGACTTGTCGGTGAAACATTATATGGCCCAGCTTTTGAAAACATTGAAATAAGTGAGTGGAACGACTTTGTTGATTATTTCGGTGGTACTTCAAGTGAACTTTACAAAAACACTGGTATGCCAAAATATGAACTTCCTTATATTGCCAAAAGTTATTTAAGCAAGTCAAAGAGACTTAATGTAGTAAGAGTTCTTGGCTTCTCAGGATATGACGCAGGTAAATGTTGGGTTGTTGAAGCAAAACCCGCTGACCAATACGAAGTTGAATTTGAAACAACGGGTGTAACTTTAAGCGGTAGTGTAATATTTACAAATGCAACTACTATGATTGGTGAAGGAGATGATGAAAAACAATATATAAAAATCAAAGTCACCGAATCAGAAAGTTCAACAGCCGTATCTATTAGTGATTATTACTACGTAGAATATAATACAGATGGTTATGAAGGTAAAATGTCGCTTTACAACGATGATAAGAGTCCTTCTGAAGTAACAATAAACTTCAAGGAAAAACTTAGCGATGATGAAAGTACAAAACCATTGGTTATCATTAGAAGTAAAAAAATAATGGGTGGTATAGGTGGTGATATCTGTAATGCAATTGACAGTTGTACAGACATGGTATCAGCAATAACAATTGGTAATTATAACGGTGATACATACACAACATTCTGTCCTAATGATAATAGTAGTAATAATGGTGCCTCGTTGAATGTCGATAAGAAATTAAGTATTAAAGCCACATTAACAGACGGTACTACAGAAGTTTATAATGTTTCATTAGACCCTCGTGATAGTGATAACATTTACCGTGTAATTAGTTCAAGTCCTCAGGATACAAAACAAAGCAGTATTTACATTGAGGCTGTTTATGAAAATGCTTTAGACGAAGCAAACTATATAATCAAAATGGGTGAAGCTAAAATGATTGATTCTGAAGACTATAGTGATTATAAAGGACAATATAGATGTGCTTTAACACCATGGCTTTTGTCAGAAGTGTCTGTGTTAAATACAGAAAAAAGTAATAACAGTGAAAGTGGAACATGTGCTACTGCTTCAAAGGCTGTATCAATGAGAAGACTTTTCAGATTCTTGACAATATCTGATGGTGATGCTTCTAATTTCCAAGTAAAGGTTTCAATCGAAAAAATTGACCCATCAACAGGTACTTTCGATGTTGTTGTAAGAGATTTCAACGATACTGATTCAAATATTGTTGTACTTGAGAAATTTGCAAAATGTTCACTTAAGAAAGGTGACGCATCATATATCGGTTATAAAATTGGTACAAGCGATGGCTTATACGGCAATAGGTCAAAATACATAACAGTTGAAATGTACAGTGATGAAGACATGGAAGGCAGTGTTCCTTGTGGTTTCTTAGGCTATCCAACACCAAATTATGACTGTGGCGTTGCCCCTGAAATCAAATATAGAACAACTTATAACCCAAGAATAAAAGAAAGAAAACAATATTTTGGTTTTTCAAATGTTGATAGTGATATATTAACATATAAAGGAAGATGTTTCTATATTGACGATACAATGACACCAAAATATAATGACAATGGTGAAATGTGTATGTCATCAGGCTTAGTGTTCACCAAAGGTTTCCATATGGACAGTATTTTATCAGAAGATTGCTTAACAATCTACATTGATGGTGAAAATGTATATGATAGGTACACATTTGATTGTGTTTCAACTGATAAAGTAACTTCTGATAAGTTCATACCAAGACTTGTCAATATGAAGTTCAACGGTGGTGGTGACTATATTGACCAAACAATTTACAAGAATGAAAAATTACGTAAATTCACCGTTGGTTTCTATGGCGGTTTTGATGGATGGGATATCAACCGTAACAGAAGAACAAATACAGATGAGTACAATGTAAATAACTATGGTACAACTTCAGCCGGTTATGAAACATTTATCAATGCTGTTGAATATAAATTACCATCATATGTGAATACAAGCGACTATTACGCATATCTTGCAGGTTACAAAGTATTCTCAAATCCACAAGATGTTGATATAAATATATTTGCAACACCTGGTATTGACTGGTATAACAACACATTATTAACCAAAGACGCTATCGAAGTCATAGAAGACCCCGAAGACGGAAGAGGTGGCGACGCATTGTATATAATGAATGCTCCTTACGGTATTAATGATGCCAATGAAATGGCAATGATGTTTAGTGATACAGATATCAATTCATCATATGCTTGTACATATGCACCATGGATACTTTACAAAGACACTGTTAGAAATCAATACTTGTATTTACCACCAACAAAAGATGTTGTAAGAAATATCGCTGACACAGATAACACATCATTCCCATGGTTTGCACCTGCTGGTACAACTCGTGGTGTTGTTGAATGTGAAAAAGCCGAATATAAGACAACACTTGATGACGAAGATACACTTTATGAAAATAGAATTAATCCTATTAAAACATTCGGTAAAGACGGCGTTATAGTTTGGGGTAATAAAACCGCTTATGATGTTGAAAGCCCAATTAACAGAATTAATGTTAGAAGACTTATGATAAGAGTTAAGAAACTTATCACATCAGCCGCTAAACACTTGATTTTCGAACAATATGACGATGCTGTCGAAAAACAATTCAGAGGCTTGGTTGACCCAATCCTTGCAGATGTTAAGTCTAATAGAGGTATTTACGACTACAGAATTCAAACTGAAGTAACACCTGAAACAAGAGACCAACACATTTTACCTGCTAAGATTATGATTAAACCAACACCTGCTTTAGAGTATATTTCAATAACATTTGTTGTATATCCAGAATCGGTGGAATTTACCCAAGAAGATTAAACAAAATAGTTTAATAAACAAAAGTCAGTCTGATAAGGGCTGACTTTTTTATTTTGGGAACTATATACCTGATGGCACAAAATTGGAAAACAATATACCATTTGATAGAAATAAGATTTAAAAATAACGCAGTCCAAAAAGAACTGCGTTTTTATTTTAATATTGCCTTGCATCAATCGCGGCTTTTAACTCATTTAGCAAGGCCTCCCACATTTGTTTAAATCTATTATCTATTTCCAAAGAATAATCGTTTCTACTTCCCCTTTCATGATATTTTACGGTATTTTTATTAAAATCTATGACTATCCCAATCGGAACGCTGTATTGTTAATGAACATTAAATTCAGCTAAATTTTTTCTAGGCAAATCCCAAAACTTATGATGTTTTTTAATCTCGTCATTTTTTGAATGTTTATAATCATAGTATTTGTCTGGTTGTTGGCCTTTCAACATGATTTCTTGTTTAACTATTTTTTCACATAAACTCAAACAAAATTTAAGATGTTTTTCTAAACTTTTTAGATAATTGTTATAACTAATTTCCATTTCATAATTACCATCATTATCTATAGCTTGTGCCGCATCATAATCTACCAATTTTGAACATGCATCTCCTATTAATTTAGCAATCATACCAAATGACAAATTATTTTGTGGTGGGTTATATTCATCAGTAAATATATTATTTTCTAATGAACTAATATCATCAGAATCTTTTTGGCTCATTGTTGGATATGCTTCTTTTAACACCCTTTTTACAGATTCAGTTACTATCTGTTTGAGTTGATTTTCATTAATTCTAATTACTTGTTTTTTATTCATTTTCTTGTATTTATTATTCTTATTCTTTTTATTGTTTGTTATTTGGTTCTCTGTGATGTTCACTGGTAACGATTTATCTTCAGGAACCCCACCTTGATAAATAGTTTGCAGTATTGAAATCAACTTTGGATTACTTGTTTTTTATTCATTTTCTTGTATTTATTATTATTCTCTTTTATTTCTTGATTATTATTTTCTTTTGCTAAATCTAACGCCTCACCTTGCTTTGCGGCTATATCATATAAATATGTGGTTATTGGGTCTGGTAATTTTTTCTGATAATTATTATGGTCATCATCACCATTGTTTCCGAATCTTAAATCTTCAAACTGCTCATAGTCATATGAATCATAAAACTCAACATTTCCTTCAAAAACAGCGGCAATAACAAAAGTAAATGGCAACGGCTCGTTAGGAAGATATATTACAAAAAACAGATACCCCTGTTTTGTATAATCATCGAATTTCCTTTGGGATTTTATGCACCATTGGTTTTGGACAGGAATGCGTTGCACATCTTTGGCATTGTTTAACTTTCCGAATGAGGCTGTTTCATCGCTGTATATCTTGTTCGGAACAATATAATCAAGTTTATATTTGTGAATTGTTTGGTAGAATTCATCAAACGATAGTTTGTTAACATCTATGTTTTTGTTATTGTTCGCAACATAGGTCATCCACTGTCTGAAATAAAAAACAATTTCATTTGAATTGTGACCTTCTTTTACAAATCTACATGCTGATAATAGATATTTTGGAGGAAGACCATTATCCAATAGTTCTCTTACTATTTTTTCGCCATATTTTTGTACCGCTGTGTTATAATTTTCAAATAATTTCATATTTTTGCCATTATTTAATATAAATAGTGTTTAATATGAAATATTTAGGAATTTTTCAAAGATTTCAACCTCTTTTATGTAAGAGACCGCAATTATTTACTAATGTTGAAAACATTAATATTATCATTAATTACAATGAGCAAAATCCTTTTTTAGTAGAACACATAGGAATTCTATTGGATATGTATAGTGATAAAGATAAACTTATTGAAGCATATGATGTGTTTGAATGTGGAATGCACTTTAACACAGACTATGAAACTAAAGAATTTGCAGTATCGTTTGCCCAAAATCTAATTAAATATCGCCGTGAATTTTCTAATTATCATAACAACAAATGCTCACAATGTTAGACCGACATCTAAATTATTGATGTTTTAATCGAATAAACTATAACAACAAACATTCAGTTTGTGCCATCAGGTATATAGTTCCCTTTATTTTTTTATTATTTGTTTTTTGAAAAAATATTTTGTATGATAATATTTATATTAAACTAACAGTAAAATGAGAAAACTTACAAATTTAGAATTTATTACTAAAGCAAAAGAGGTACATGGTGATAAATATGACTATTCTAAGACCGAATATATGAATGCACAAACAAAAGTTTGTATAATATGCCCTGAACACGGTGAATTTTGGCAGAAACCTTATAATCATCTTAATGGCAACGGATGCCCTTCTTGTATAAGACATGAATGGGATACAAAATCCTTTATTGAAAAAGCAAGAAAGATACATGGTAATAAGTATGATTATTCCAAAGTTGAATTTAAAACAACAAGGGATAAAGTGTGTATTATATGTCATGATTTAGATAAAGACGGAAAAGAAATCGGTGAATTTTGGCAATATCCGTTAACCCATTTAAACGGCCATGGCTGTGAAAGAGAACGAAAGGGTATTAAGGAAGAATGCTGGGAAGAAAGAATATGCCCTATTTGTGAAAAAACATTTAAAGAGCGGAAAAAATATGACAAATTATGCTGTTCTAAAGAATGCCGTAAGAAATATATTGAAATACATAAAGATGAAATCAATAAGAAACGTTCAGAAACTTTAAAAGAAACTTTTTCAAAAAAAACTAAAGAAGATTATAACACTGCTCATGAAAAACAGAAAAAAACTTGCTTAAAAAAATATGGTGTTGAGAGTTTTTCTAAAACTGAGAAGGGGCGAAATATTTCAAGAAATAATATGAAAAAAATGCGCAAAATTAATTCAGAAAAAATCAAAAATGAAATTTTAATACCAAAATATCAGGAAATTTGTGAAAATGATGATTTAGAATTAATTGAGTTTAGAAGCCGTTTTGATTGTACTGTAAAATGTAAAAAATGTGGAAATATTTTTACTACGAAAACACTTGGTTATTTAACAGATGATACCATAACAAGAAGATGTAAAATATGTAATCCATATCTTACTGTCCTAAAGAAGGATAATGGTATTGAAAATGAATTTTCAGATTTCCTTAAAGATTGTGGTATTAAATTTTATCAAAACTATAGGGAAATTATAAACCCAATGGAACTTGATTTTTATTTGCCTGACCATAATGTAGCTTTTGAAATTGATGGAATTTATTGGCACTCTGAAATTTATAAAGATAAAACTTATCATTTGGAAAAAACAAAAAAATGTAACGAAAAGGGTATTAATCTAATTCATATTTTTGAAGATGAATGGACAAATAAAAAGGATATTTGTAAATCAAGAATTAAAAACATATTAGGAATCACTGAAAACAAAATATTTGCAAGAAAATGTACAATCTCAAGTGTTTCTAAAAAAGAAGCGTCTTATTTCTTAAATAAAAACCATATACAAGGTTATAGTGTTTTTAAACATGGATATGGACTTTATTATAATAATGAATTAGTATCATTAATGACTTTTGGAAAATTAAGACGAAATTTAGGCCAAAAGTCCAAAGATGGATGCTATGAAATGATTAGATTTTGCAATAAACTCAATACAAATGTTATAGGTGGTGCCAGTAAACTTTTAAATCATTTTATAAAAGAATTTAATCCTAAAGAAATAATTTCATATTCAGACATAAGATGGTCTATTGGTAAATTATATTTAAAATTGGGTTTTAAATTAAATCATGAAACTGAACCAAATTATTTTTATGTTATTAATAATAAAAGGGTTAATAGGTTTGCATTAAGAAAAAATGTGCTTGTTGAAAAATATGGATGTACTAAAGAAGAAACGGAGCACGATTTCTGTATAAAGCAACATTGGTACAGGATTTATGACTGTGGTAATAAAGTATGGTCCATTAAACCCCAACTTGACAAAATTCAAAAATAATTTATATTTTTTTAAAAAAAAAATTGCTTATGAATATAATAGTAACAGGTGGCGATGGCCAATTGGCAAAATGCATCAAAAGCGTTTGCGGAGACATTAGTTCAGATAACAGTTATTTTTTCTTATCAAAGGAAGATTTCAATCTCACAGATAAAAAACAAATGAAAGTGGTTTTTGAGAAAATCAAACCTGAAATTGTTATAAATTGTGCTGCATATACAAATGTGGAAGGCGCTGAGGATAACCCTACAATTGCGAGTGATATAAATTTTACAGGGGTTAGAAATATGGTTAGACTATGTAAAAAGTATGGAAGTTATCTTATTCACATTTCAACTGATTATGTCTTTGACGGAAAGAAGAACAAGCCATATAAGGAAATAATGCCGACAAAAGAGCCATTAAATGTTTATGGCAGTTCTAAATTAAAAGGAGACCAATCTGTTCTTTCATATAAAAAGGGAATTGTTTTAAGAACATCATGGCTTTATTCTGAGTACGGTCATAATTTTTATAAAACAATGCTTGAAAGGATTGACAAGGGAATGGAGACAAATGTAATCCATGACCAAATAGGAACACCTACATATGCAAAAGATTTGGCCAATTTTATTGTTAAAAATCTTATTTCTGATGAAAAATATAAAGAAACAAGGGGGTTATATAACTTTTCCAATAATGGAATGGCTTCATGGTATGATTTTGCTTCGATGATAGAAAATCTCTATAGTATTTTTAAACCGTATATACCTGAAATTGAAGGAAAAAGGTTAAAACATTATATTTTACCCACAACAACAAAAGAATATAAAACAAAAGCAAAAAGGCCCTCATATAGTGTTCTTGACAAGACAAAAATAGAAAGTGAATTTGAAATAAAAATCCCGCATTGGGCTTATTCTCTTTTGGAATGTATGAAAAATGACGGAAATATCAAAAAGGGATGGTAAAAAATATCTTTGTCATAAAAAAACCATTTTTTTTTAGATATTTTTATTAAAAGAAACTATTTATTAAAAAGCTTTCATTATGTATAAAAAAGAAGAAATTATTGAAATGTCTAAAAAAGTTCATGGTGATAAATATGATTATTCATTTGTTGAAGATGTAAAGAATAAATTAGGAAAAATAACATATAAATGTAAACGGCATAATTATATACACACACAAACACTACATAATCATTTACAAGGAAAAGGTTGCCCATTATGTGCTAAAGAAAAAAGACGTTTTGGACGAATATTAACAAAAGATGAGTTTATAAAAAAAGCAGAAAAAAACAATGTTGATTTATCAAAATATGATATCGAAAAAATAGATTTTAATTTTAGAGATAATAAAGGGCGCATTAAAATATATTGTAAAGAACATGGTGAATTTTTAATCAGGCCATTACATTTTTTTAATGGTATCGGCTGTCAATATTGTAATAAAAGAAAGAAAAAAGATGAAGATGTTGTCAAAGAACTCGAAACACTTCACCCAAAACTTGATTTTTCAGAAACAAAATATTCAGAAAAAAACGAAAACGGGGAAATTAAAGTTATTTGTCCCGAACATGGTGTTAAGTATATGAGATATTGGAATTTAATGAACGGTGAAGGGTGTTATGAGTGCTCAATTAAAAAAAACGGTATAAAAAAACGATTAAGTAAAGAAGAAATAATTAGAAAAATAGTTTCTAAATACGGCGAAGAAGCATTTACTTTTGAAAAATTAGACACATATGATAGAATTGATAACAATAAAGTTATTATAACTTGTAAAAAACATGGTGATTTTATTACTAATTTATATAACATAATGGATGGTAAAACTGGATGTCCGAAATGTAAAACATATAAATTAGAAGAAAGAATTAGTAAAGCATTATTAGATAATAATATACATTATGAGCGTCAAAAAACTTTTAATTGGTTAATTTATAAATTAAATCTTCGCTTGGATTTTTATTTACCTGATTATAATGTAGCAATTGAATGCCAAGGTATACAGCATTTCAGGCCAATTGATGCATGGGGTGGCGAAGAATATTATGAAAAAGTCAAAATAAGAGATGATGAAAAATATAAATTATGCACTGAACATGGTATAAAAGTACTATATTTCATGGAAAGTAGATATAAAAAAAATGAAAACGATTTTAGTTCAATAAAAAAATTAATGGAAGAGATAATCTCTTAAATTAAAAGGGCGACAGTGTTTGTCGCCCCTTTTTATATTAGATAATTTGTAATTATTTTACATATTTTGATTTATTGGTCTGTTATTTGAATTATTCATTCCGTTTTGTTGTTCAGGTTTGCGGTCAGTCATACTCCATACTTTTTTTAACATAATATAATTTTCATCATCAGGTGTATCAGCTAGTTCAGCCATTGCTCTAAGTGACATCTTCCTAATATCATCAATTAATTTACGAGCTTTCTCGGAGGCGTTATTATTTGATATTTTTTCATCATTATCAGTAAAAGTTTCTTCTTCATCATCTGTAATTAATTCTTCGTTGCCGTCCATCATATCATCGTCTTCAAAGTAAATTGATTCATTTATTGATTTGGGCATTCTTGAAACAACATTTTTCATTTGTTTAATATTCTCATTCAAAGTATTCTTTTTCATAATTAGACTATTTTTAACATAAATAGTTCTTTTTTTGGTTTTTTATTGACAAAAGTATATAAAAGTGCTATTTTTAATAAAAAAAATGGGTGTTGTCTATTTATTAGGTGAAAATGGAAAGGAAAATATTTA
>Ga0310691_10000748_pt1 | contig 56055 bp, 92 predicted proteins | sample 176DNAGHGlowgp2_FD_203887 | JGI IMG/M metagenome (GOLD analysis project Ga0310691, IMG submission 203887) | Sheep rumen microbial communities from Palmerston North, Manawatu-Wanganui, New Zealand - 1766 DNA GHGlow gp2 (v2) (version 2) | ecosystem: Host-associated > Mammals > Digestive system >... | reverse complement strand
GAAACTTGATCGTTCCGAATGACATCCGAGCCTTGCAATCGCCAAATTCATCATCGTGTGCGAACGGGTCAACCTCTTCCGCCTCGACCGTTTCAAGCCGGGGCTTGTCCTTCTCCTGCAACCAACGGCACAGATCGCCAGCGCCGCGGAGAAAACCATATACCGCGAGAACCGCAAGCAGGACGTAGAACGCCCGGATTTCAATTTTGTAAGCTCCAGCCATAATCACGGCAAGCATAACCGCCATAACAAGCGTTATAAATACGGATTTGTTTCTGTTCATTTTTTCCCTTCCTTTCGCCTGTTTACAGGCGTTTTGTTTTGAGATAGCCGCGATGCAGCAGATCGCCTATCTCGACTTGCGTTCGCCGCTTTTCATAGATTACGACACGTTTTGCGCGGTGCTTCTTGAACGTATCACAATGCGCCCCGCATCCGGGATAGCGCCCTGGGCAATCCGGCGGGCATGGGGTTTTGGTGGTCATTGCTCCACCTCCGGGAAATGCTTTTTCGTGACGGCTATTGGAAATTCTTCGATTTCTGACGCCCACGCCGCCTTAGCGCCGCACCGTTCAAAGACAAGGGGGAATCCGCCGATACCGTCAAACAAACTGCCCATCGTTATATCTCGCTCATACTGTGCGCAGATACGACGCGCCAGGTATTGCCAGAACGGTAACGCTATGCTGTTTCCTAAAGCCTTATAGCGCGGACTGTCGGCGGCTTTATGCTTCTTGCCTTTGCTGTCTGTCCAGTCGCCTATATCTGTCCATCCGTCCGGGTAGCCCTGCAAACGCTCACATTCAAGCGGCGTCAGCCTGCGGACTATGCTGTTTTGCATCGGGTAAGTTTCCGAATCCGCCCGGAAATCACAGTTTGCTTTTGCTTTAAGCGTGTGGGCTGTTTCATTGATTACTCGAATCGGATTCTGATAATTCAAGCTAAAGCCGCCCGTCTGCTTGCTTTGAAGTGTTCCGCTGATTTCTGGGTGTTCATACATGTTTCTGCAATCTACGGCGCTAACCATAACCGCCTGTTGGTCGTGCATCGTGTCCAGCGTGTTTGCTTGCTCTGACATGCTCACTTGATTTAGCTGACCATTGCCGACGCAGAGCGCCGTGTAATCCGTCACACGGTTTTGATGATCGCCTGTGAGCGTTGGAACCGTTGAGCCGTTGCCGTTGCCTCTTGCATCGTAAACGGCGCTTTCTTGCCCAGCAATCAGAGACGGGGCTTTTTCTTCTTCATATCCGATTCCGCGCGCCATTCCGCTGGCTTTATGCTTGAATCCCGCGCATACAGCATGTCGGTTAATGGTATTTAATGTATAGCTTACATCCTCTGTACAGCCTTTGCCGTTGCAGCCAGCAGTTTCAGCACGATCAATCCCATTTCCTTGTAGGCAAAACACCGCATCCTTGCGCTTCGGGTTCATAGTCCCGCTTGCGCTATCAGCGCCGCTTTCAGTGCTTCCGGCAGTTGCTTCCCCCTGCGCTTTGCCCGGTTCAGAATCCCCTGACATGCCTTTGCGCTCAAAGAGTATTTCGGGAGCGGACAATCCTCCAAAATCTGCGACAAGCGCGATTCGTTTTCTTCTCTGGGGGACTCCCCAAAACTGCGCGTCGTGTAATCTGAAACTAATACTCCAGTTTCGATCCACTCCATAAAGGCATCCGGCTTTGGGCCACCCCCCCCTTGTCAGGCAAAGGCACATCGGGAGCGTTCGGCTCTGCGATTCGCGCAATTTCTGTGAGGACGGCTTGAAAGTCTTTGCCGCCGTTGGAGCTAAAGGCTCCTGGCACGTTCTCCCAGACCATGTATCGAGGTCGAACAAAGATACCTGTTCTTCCATTATCGTTCCTGTCTCTTTCCCGCATTTCTTTGACAATGCGTATTTGCTCCATAAACAAGCCGCTTCGTTCGCCGTCAAGCCCTGCGCGTTTACCGGCTACGCTCAAATCCTGGCACGGTGAGCCGCCCGTTATCACATCCACCACGGGCAAGGTGTAGCCGCTCAGAAGCTTTATATCGCCGTAGTGTTTCAAGACAGCCTCACATTCTCGCCGGGAGCCATGACAGCAAAGCCACGGCTGCGTTCATAAATTCGCCCGCCGATCGCCTCATCAATTCGCATGAGGCCGTCAAGGTCGATTTCGCTGGAAATGACCGTTCTGAGCGTCGTGTCGTTGTAACGAGCGTTCAGGATTTCAAAGGCGAGTTTTATGTCCGCGTCACTTGCGCCGCCCTTGAAAAAATCGTCAATGTAAAGCACCGGGACGCGCTTTAGCTTCTTGATTTTGGCTTGATACCAGTCTTCTTGCTTCATTCTCTGTTTAAGCTCGACTGATTCATCACGCCATGGCATGAAATAAACTTCGCTGTCCTGCTTTCGCATGATTGCCGTGCAGATCGCCGTGCAAATATGCGTCTTGCCGCTGCCGCTCTGACCGGCGATGAAAAACCACCCGTCGGCGCTGTTGATGTAGCGCATAGCGGCATCTTTCACGGCTGCGCGGTGCTTGTTGTCTGCGACGTAGTTTTCCAGCGTGTAGCGCCGCGCCATGTCCTCCATCCCGGCCTTTCGGAGTGAGCGCATGGAGCGCCGCCGCTTCATGCATTCGCACTCAAAAACGTGCAGCTCAAGCAACCCCGGCCCGCGTTGGATAATCCGCCCGGTGTTTTCACAGAGCTTGCAGTTAACGCCGCCGAGATCGTAGTCGGCGAGAATATCAGGAGCCGTCAACGTCATAGTGGATGTTGTAGCGCTTTTCGCTTGGGCCGTTTTGAGGGCTTGCAGATACGGATTGTCCATTGTTTACCTCCTTCCAGCCTTGATTTCTCAGCCATTTGTCAGCGCTTGGGGCAAAACGTGCCTCATTCCGTCCGAGAGTTTGTGCGTATTTTTTTGCGCAGTCCACAAGCATTTGCGGTTCGACGCTCTCAACGGCGTGTTGGTACTCAAAATACGCTTCACGAATATCCCCGGTCTTGCGTGGGTATGCGTCCCAAAAAGCCTGGAAAAACTTGTCGGCTTCGTCCTCTCGCGCGTGTGCGCGTGTATTGGATTCTGGATTCGGATTGGATTCGGATTGGATTGGATTACGGGGACATTTGCAATCATCTGATATCATTTGATTGCAAATGTTATCTTCTGAGTTAAAGCTTCCATCTGGTGCAGGATATTTGCTTTTCTTTGCGCGAATCTGTTGATGCCGGTTCCATGTCTTCATCTGCAAGAAGGGTTTTCCATCTACTTCGTAGGTACTCACCAGTTCCGCAGAGGTCAACGTCCGAAGGGCTTCTTCCATTTGACTCACTCTAATATCCTTCAAGGGAAAAAGCTTTGCCGCAAGAATTTTGGGCCTTGCGTCCATGCGCCCGTAATCGTCGCAGTTCACGATAAGTCTATAAAAGACCGTTTCATGAAATGCTGAAAGCTGATCTATGCTTTCGCTTGTGCAAATGGATTCTTTTATAATCCTGTTCGGCAAGCGCGTCGCCTACTTTCTGATCTCTTCCATGATCGCGGCGATTGCCGGGAAGTTGCGGCCTGTGCGGGTAGCTTGCCTCACATCTACTGTGTAAGGTTCCGCATTCTCTCCCAATACGTATAATGCGCACAGACCTACTTTGGAAACGACATATTTTTTACCGTTTTGATTTCCGATTATTTCATCTCCGACGTAAAACTCGCCGCTGTCAAACGTCTTGACCGCCAGATAGTTCTCCGGCTGTTCCTCCGGCTCCTGCTGCTCCTGATCTGCGCCGATGAGCGCCATGAAAGCGTCCATGTGTTTCTCCGCCGGGATGCCGCGCAAGGCTTTCAATGCGCCCAGGCACTCATCCTCGCTGATCTGATTGTCGTGGAGGCAATCAGCAAGGCAAGACAAAATCTGCTGTACCTCTGTCATTCTCTATTCCTCCTTTGTGTCCGTGCATGGGAATCCATATACTGTTTGGCCCCATGTTTTGCGTCAACCAGTCAACCGCTTGCTCATAGCTCAGATGGTTTTCGGCTGCCCGTGTCCGGTATGTAAACTCGCCCTTTGCCTGGGCTTCTGCTACGGCGGATTCGATCTCTGCCTCAGTGTGATTGCTTTCGAGCAAGTACACTGTGTAGCCTTTAGCCTCGATGCCACTGAGATCGCCCAGGTCAGTCGCATAGAACAGGCTGTCGTTCTCGCCTTTCCAGAGCCGCCATCCGCAGTTTGGGACGTTGTGCTGGGTGTCGAATGGGCACACCATGAGGCTGATCGGCGCGGCGTAGTATTGCCATTGATTCGCCGGGAGGACGTGGATGTTTCTCGCATCCACGCCCTGCTCCCGCAGGGGGCCGACCATCCAATCGCGGCAGGCCCATTTCAGCGTGGGCCGCTGCCGCGCCAGCTTGCGGACGGTCGGCTTCCTGAAGTGATCGGAGTGCCCGTGCGTGAGTAAAACAAGCCGTAGATTTTTCGCGTAAGGCTCGACCGTCTTCCAACTAACGCCCATGTCTATGGCGATCCAGTCATCTATGATGGTCAGGTTGCCGTCCGAGCCGCTTTGCACGACTTCATATTTCATACGAGAACATCACCTTTTTTGCTTTTCTCGTCGATCAACTTGAGAAGTACCCGGTAGTTAACGTAGAATCGATTCCCAACGATCACGCCTGGAAGAACGCCCTTTGATCTCATTTCTCGCAAGATACGCTCATTGAGTGGACCTTTCTTGGCTGTTTGGCGAATCGTGAGCAATTCTTTGTTTTCCATCACAGGTCATCAAGTCCAATCTGTTTTTCGCTTGCCTGGCCTCCGTCAGTCGCGGTCCCTTCCTGCTGCATCGTGCCCGCCTGGGTCGTCTGCTGGACTTTCTCGGCGTTCTCTGCCGCGAGGCTCTGCATCCGGGTGGTGAAGTAATCGGAGCCAACCACGCCGTCTCTAAGGCTTGTGTATGCCCTGCGCAGTTTCTTGAGGTCTGCTTCGTCGAGGAAGTCCACGCTCTGCTTCTGGCAAAATGCGGCCAGCATCTCAGGGGTGATGTTGTATTCCTCAAATGCCGCGACCGTGTCCGCCCTACGCTGTTCAATCGGCACACCCTGTGCCTGATTTTTCATCGTGACCTCGCACTGTCTGATTGCGGCGTCGATCACGTCCCCCGGGATCAGAGAGAGAATGCAGTTTCGGACGCGCCTTGCTGCCTGGTTTGCGATCAGCTCGTAGATGTCACGCTCGTCTGTCAATGCGTAGGAGCCCTGCCGGGTGTCTCGCTGGAGCTTGAGCGTGAACACGCGGCTCTGGCGGGTGTTCGTTTCGAGATCCCAGGCGTAAGCCATGACCGTGCTCTCGCCGTTCTTGCGCTCCAGCTCCGTGAAGCCGAAGTCGATATTGCCCCAGTTCTGGGCGATACACTCAGCAAGCCGGATGCTCGGGCCGCTGATCTTCGATCCGCCGCGGCTGAATTCGTAGGTGGCTTCTTCCGCAAGCGTCGGCCTCGCGCAGGCGTCGGTGATACGGGCGTATGCGGCTCTCTGATCGCGGGGGAAGTGCTTTGCTACGACCATTGCGGCCTGCACCTCCTGCGCCTGTCTGGTGGTAGCCATTGCCGCCGTGACGCTCTGTGCGGAGATTCCCTTCGGCGCTTCGCCGAAGATGTTCTGGATTGCTTCGTTAGGCATACTTGATTCCCTCCTGTTTTAAGTAATCCCGGATTTTCAGAAGCTGCGACCGGGTGCAGTTGTAAACCGTGAAATGAAACTCGGGGAACACGCGCTCTGTCTGCGTGGGATCTGCGACCGGCGTGGGTGCTGCCGTAGGAGCCGCGACGGGGGCCGGTGCGGGCGCTGCGGCTTCAACCTTGGCGACCATCTCCTGCTGCCGGGCCGCTTCTTCCTTGCGCCGATTTTCGGCCTCTGCGGCCTCCTGGATGCGCCGCTTGCGCTCTGCCACAATGGCTGCGGCCTGTCCGGCATCGAGGCATTTCTTGAATTCGACCATGATCTCGGCGCTGTCCTCCATCTTGCGGACGGATTCCATGCCGAGCGCGATCTTGCTGACGAATTCCGCCAGCGCATCCATCGCCTTGCGCGGCTCCTTGGTCTTGGTGTCCGCCATGCTGATCTTGACGCCGCTGCGCGTGAGCGCCTGGTCAAAGGGAATCCAGTCGATGCCCTCAAGCTGGCAGTGCTCTTCGTAGTTGGCTTTGAGTTTTTCCAGCGCCTGCGCTTTCAGTTCTCCCTCGAAGCCATCAACTGTGGCCTTGAGGGTGGCGTCGGCGTCCTTGAAGGGCGTCTCCACGCATTCCTTGTAGACCTTGTTGAATCGCTCGTAGGGTTCGAGGATCAGGTTCTTGACGGCGATCCGGCGCTTGTCCAGGTCATCAAACTGCTTGCGCAGCTCGGCTCTCTTGGACTTGACCGTCTGGATGGTGTCCGCCGTTGCGACCATGCTTTTGGCTTCCGCCACGGTGGCTTCGATCTCTGCCTTGTAGTCCCGCAGGCGCTCTTCGATGATGGGGAGCTGTGTCACGGCGATCAGGCTTTTGCTGTCCGAAATCGGGGCCGGTGCTGCTCTCTCTGCAGCCTCCTGCGCCTTGATGGCGCGTTCTTCGTTGTCCATGGTCATCCTCCTTTGTTTGGTTTTGCTGGGGTTATTCTCTGATGCCCTCTTTCATGGGCTGCTTTTTGGCGTATGTTCTTACAATTTCATCCATTGTTCTCCCGCGCCTCATGGCTGCATGAAAAATGTAAATGTCAATTCCAAATTGATCCGCCCACTCGGAGAAAGTCTTTGTTTCTCCCATATAAGTAGTCCGGCGATTGTTTCTGCGATTATTCGCCTGCTCCTTTGGCGTAGCCCATCTGCAATTCTCCGGGCAGTAGTTGCCGTTTACGTCGATCCGGTCAAGTGTCAGATCATCAGCATAGCCACTTGCAAACGCCCATTCTCGAAAAGGTATAAACTCGCTCCATTCGGGGTAAACTGTTATGCCTCTTCCGCCGTAGCGCGGATAATCTTTGTTGGTTGGGTTGTTACATCTGCACTTCATTCCGGACCAAATTCTGTGCAATCTCCGAGGTTCGCAGCCGTGAACTACCAGGGTCTTATTGAAGTCATGCAACAGGCAGCCACAAGAACGAGAATCACCATTTTTTAAGTTTTGAGCGTATACAACCTTTTCTGTACCGCAATCACATATGCACTTCCATCTTGTTTGACCATGCTTTGTGTCGTGGTATCCTATGACTGTAAGCCGTCCAAATCTCTGACCTGTAAGGTCAATTCTGTGTCTTGGCATTACTCGACCTTTCCATTACGCATAAACGCGCAAAACGCACGTTTTGGCACTTTTACCCGGCTTTTCATTACGATAACGGGAAAGCCGAGCATGTACGGTGCTTCCATCGCCTGCTGGTGGATTGTACCGGGGTCTGCGCCGAGGATAGGGGCAATCTGCTGGCAGGTCAAAACCTCGCAGGGCATCGCCTCCAGGTCTTCAAGGGTAAGGTTTTTCGGTGTTGCCATTGGTCACACCTCCATGAATTTTGCCACAGCGTATATTCGCCGTTGCTGTATTGCGTTACTTCGCGGCATTGTCGGCCTCCGGTTCATCCTTGCGGAGCAGGTCTTCAACCTGACAGTCCAGAAAAGCCGCAAGGCTCAGGAGCTTGTCAATATCTGGCCTGTTAACACCAGATTCCCACTGATAGACCGCCGCAAGAGATACGCCCATGACACTTGCTACATCTTTAACGGTCTTTCCTGCTCTTTTTCTGGCGCTTTTGATACTCACTTACGTTCCTCCCTTCTTTAAGGTTTATCAGTTAATTGTCAAGTGACAATTAACTGTTTGCATTGTACAATGCAAATCGTGCCGTTCCCTTTGCGCTTTTTAACTATCGCTTGACTTCTGAGCGGATTCAGATTAAAATATGAATTGCCACATTCAAATATTTCAAAAGCCCGCTCAGAAGGGGGCTCGCGGTAGCTTTGCCCTTTTTCAAGCTATAGTTATTATAATAATCAAAATGATTAAAGTCAAGATTGAATTAACCATTTTGATTAAATTGTTAATTATGCACAAAATAGGCGGCTGAATTTAGGCGACATTGTGTTGGGCAAAAGAGGCGTCATACATGAACATTGATTTTGAAAACAGGCTAAAACCGCTTATTGAAGAAGCCAGGGCCAGAGGCGTAACAGATGTTGACATGGAACTGGCTATGATACTCCCTGTTCACTCTATCAACAGATGGTTTCGGGGCGTAAATAAAAGCTATGACCGATACGCTGATAGGATAGCTGACTATTTTGATGTGTCTAAACATTATCTGTACGGTATAGACGCAGAAAAGCCCGTCCCCATGGATGAGGACGGGCTGAATGATCGGGAAAAACTTGTTCTTAGCTTGTTCAACCGTCTTCCTGCTGCAAATCAAGAAGGCGTAATTGCTCAATTACAAGGGTTAGTGCAGTTTCAAGAAGCTCAGGATGCTCGGTCAAAATCTGAGTAAGCTTTTCTTCGTTGGTCATGATATGTCTTCCTCTTTTCTTTTAATCCTCATTGCGAGGTAAAGCATACCATAGAGCCGGAGTAAAATAATGTCAAAAATTAAATAGCCCGTGCTGGCCTCAATGGTCGCACGGGCTTTTGTTATTTCAGCATGTCCGGGTTGTCGTGGATGTTGCCGACGATTGTTCCGTTTGCTCACATTCTTTGCTTTTGTGATAACGGTATTCTAAAGCTATGTCGCAGCATTCACAGTTTGGAAAATTCTTTTTCTGCTGGCAATGCGGATCACACAGAGAAAGCCATTTTTCACTTCCTTTCATACGGCCTCCCCGCACTGTCACAATCTTTCCATTCTTTTCCGTCCCAACACCGATAACCATAGGCTGTAGGATATGGATAAAACATAAGTGGCTCTTCATACTTTTTCTTCATCTCTTATCGCTCATTCTTCCTTATCTCTTTCCTGATAAATCGTTAAACTTATATATTTTCGTCACTCGTTTGCCTCATGTCTGCGCCGCAGTTGGGGCAGAAGTTGAATTTTCGTCCGACAGGCCCGCCGCTACAAATAGAACATCTGAAAGCCCATCGGTTTGAAGCTGAGTCTTCCTCCTCCCATTTTCCATGCACCACAGGCCGCACATCGGCGGCAGGGAACGTCTCCATGATCTTCCTGGCTCCGCCCGGTGGCCCTTGATGCTGCCTGTCATATTCGGCGATAATACCGGCGCGGCTTATGTGCTCATCCATTGTTTTCCCTCCTGTCTCTCTCTATTGCCTCATCAATGGCACGCTTTATAAATGCGTTCACGCTCTCGCCCTGGGTTTCTGCATGGGCCTTGATCCTCTCCAGGCGGCTTTTGTCTGTTCTGATCTGGAACACGGCGACGCTCTTCATATATTTGCGCTGTGCCCGCTTCTGTGCTTCTGTTTTTTTGCCCATCTTCACACCTCCTGTGGATCATTATATCACAAAGCTGCATATCAATGTAGATAAATATTGCACAATTCTACATGTAGATGTTTGTTTATTTTGCCTCTTGTTATCTACATGTAGATGTGCTATATTATAACCATCAAAGGAAAACAAACGGAGGTAAACAACATGAAAGAATGCACATTTGCAGAACTCGGCTATTTCACCGACAGTCAGATCGGCGGAATTAAGAAAGCATTGCAGGGAAAGACATTTATGAATTTTGACATTGCTTCTGCTAATAACGCTGGAAACAGAACTTTGATTGTTAAGACCGACTACGAAGCCGATGAACAGGAAATCAAAAACTTTTTCTTAGGAGTCGCGCTTGACATGCTTGCAAAAGCATACAGAGAATAACACCTGTCTGACGATGGCCCGACGGCACCGGGCCGAAACCCCGCAAGGGGTCACAGGAAGCCAAAAAGGAGGATTTTGAAAAATGAAATACGCAAGCGTAACGGTTAAAATTCAGGAAATGGCGGCGGATTATGCCGGGAAGCCGGTTAAAATCTGCCGGGAGCATGGAACAATCTATTGGGGAGTCACGGATGAGGGCACGGCGAGGAGGTTATTTTTCGAGGAGTTTCCGCAGCACAAGGGTATGCACGCAACGGTGAAGCTTTATCAATAAGTCAAAACGCCCGCCCGGCGGGCTAAAGCCGGGAGAGAGGGAAAGACGATGCTTGAGGAACTGAAACGTGAGCTTGAACGCGCCTACCGTGTTCTGAGCGCCGACAACGCGGACATGCAGAACAGCCGGGATATTTGGGTATGGGAGCGAAAGTGCTACATAATAGCAGAACGCGAGGCAGAGCACAAAGAACTTGCAGCGAGGCGAAAGGGGCGTCGGGAACTTGGCAAAGTGGAAAGTATTTGACGGCGCGAAAGCTCCGCAATGTACGCACTGCGGCATGTGGGCCCCATTCGCAAGATACCGCCGGGGGCAAGGCGTGAACGCCAGGGAGATCGCAGATTATTGTCCTCACTGCGGGGATAAAATTACAGCTATCGACGAGTGCGAGGGCTGCATATATAGCCTAAACGGACAGTTGCAAGATAACGGGATTTGTTTTTCCTGTCGCGGTGAACCCTGGATATATGGCAAAAAGCAAAATGATTTTCTTATCAAAAAGGAGGCTGAAACATGCGAACCCTGTTCTATTACTTATCCTTTTTACTAATTCTGCGGGAGCCGGAGGTGTACGACGAATGAGCGAATTAAAATCTTGCCCGTTTTGCGGGAATGAGTTTCCTGCCATCACATGGTTTAATAGTGCCTTTTATTGGGAAATTGAGTGTCCTCAATGCGATATACGTTTTCGACTTGGGGCGGGTGCAAAAGAGAGAAGCAAAGAGCGCATCATAGATGCTTGGAACCGGCGAGTTTGTGCAAATAATGCACGAACTGAGAATCCGCAATAAAAGCCCCGGCTTTTGCCGGGGCTTGCCATTTATCAAAAACTGTTATAAACTGAATAAATAGGGGTTATACAGAGTTTGACATGGAGGCGGCAAACGTGGAAAACTGTAAAAAATGCGGCGCGGTTATGCCGGAGGGGGCCAACTTCTGTCCATTCTGCGGGCGGCCCGTCGTGGCAAAGCACTCCCCGAAAAAGCGCGGCAATGGTCAGGGGTGTGTATATCAGCTTCCCAACGGCAAATACAAGGCCGAGGTCACTGTCGGCTATTACCTGGATGATGACGGCAAGCGCCACCGGCAGTATAGATCCGGGGTGTTCGAGCGAAAAAAGGACGCGATTGCGGCAATCCCGTCCCTCGCGTCAAAGCAGCGGGAGGTCAAACGGCAATCCACTTTCAAAGAGCTTTATGATATGTGGTTTCCAACTCACAGGGCCGGAAAGAGTACGCTGGATTGCTACTCCGCCGCGATCAAGCATTTTCGGGACGTGTGGACGCTTCGCATGTCCGAGATAGATATTGATGATCTCCAGGAGTGCCTTGACTCGTGCTCCGCCGGGAAAAGAACCAGGGAAAACATGCGGGCCGTGGTCAGCCTGATGTACAAATACGGCATTCCGCGCCACATGATCCCGGATAATCTCAACCTTGCGCCGTTCCTGATCGTGACCGGGGAGAGTGCTGCCCACCGGGAGAGCTTCACCGATGTGCAAATTGAGGCCATCCGGCGGGCTGTCGGCGTTGTTGCCTATGCTGACTTTATTTATGCGATGATCTACACGGGCTTCCGCCCGTCTGAGTTTTTGGCGCTCACGCATGACAGCTACGACAAATCCCGCGCCACACTCACCGGAGGGGCAAAGACTGAGGCGGGCAAGGGGCGCGTGGTCACGGTGTCCCCCAAAATCAAAGCCATCATTGAGGCCCGTTCTGCGGCTCCTGGGGCTTTTCTGTTCGGGGATGCGGCTGGTGGGCAGTTTGATCTTAAATATTTCACGGAAAACTGCTTTTATCCGGCCCTGGATGCCGCCGGGATAGATAATCCCATTGTCGAGGTCGCCGGGGGCGTGAAGCGGCACAAGTACACTCCGCATACTTGCCGACGCACGTTCTCAACCTTGATGAAACGTGTGCAGGGAGCCGAAAAGGACAAGCTGGAGCTGATCGGTCATGCCTCCGGGGAAATGCTGCGGTATTACCAGGACGTGGCGGTCGATGATCTGCGAAAAATCACGGACGCGCTGTGATTTCTATTTTTCCTCTGTTTTTCCCAAAACGCCGCAAACCCGCATAAAATCAGGGCTTTCTATTGAATGGCATTCAAGAGGTCAGCGGTTCGATCCCGCTTATCTCCACCAAGGGTACAGCCCGGAAGTCTTGATTTTACAAGGCTTTCGGGCTTTTTGTTTTTCGGCAAATTTGCAAAAAACGGAGAAAAACGGAGTAAAAAATAGCGCTACTTTTCCTCCGGTTTTTCCTCAATATTTGGCTTCTTACGCCTGCGCCTGGGCCTGGCCTGGGCGCGATCAATTTGTTTGCACCATGCGCATCTTTATTTGTTTCGACACAAGAAAAGCCCTCGGCATATAGCCGGGGGCTTCCATTATTTCTTGAGCTTGCGCATAAAAGCATCATACAGACGCGGATTGAGCGCTTGCACGGCCTCACTCACAAGCTCGTCAATGATGGGCCAAACCTCGCTCGCCTGTCGCCCGTGGATCAGCCGCCCAAATGCTGTGTCGCTGGAGTAATCTATGGTTGTTTCGACGTTCTCAGGCGGCGGGGAATAGCTGTAGCTGGGTATCAGCCGCAGCGGTTCTTCCGGGGTGCTCGGTTGTTCGGATTTTCCAAACATCATGTCTTGCACAATCAGACAAGCCGCGAGTTTGACAACATCATTGCTGTTCGGGTCGAGCTTTCCCTGATAGTAGGCAATGGCCTCCTGTAATTCCGGTTCTGTTATCAAGAGGCCACCTCCATTATCTCAGGTCGTCAAGCGCGCGCTCGATCTTGCGGCGGTGCTCTTCGGGCATTTTCTGGGCAAGCTCGCGCATTTCTTCCTTTGTCGCTTCCATGTCCTCGGCGTAGCTGTAGCCGTTGCCGCGATTACGGGAATAATCCCGGCCTTCACGGGAATATCTGCCCATGCTGTCACGCTTGGCATTCATTCTCCCGGCGTAGCTCATGCCACCATAATAGGGCATATAGCCCCGGTTGGAGTAGCCGGGCTCTTCCATAGCCTCATTGGTGAGATAGGACTTTTTGTAATGCTCAAGCATGTCGGCATACTGGACATCTGTCATGCTCACCTTGTCGGCTTTTGCCTTTTCGTCAAGCTCTTCCAGCTCGTGGCAGACGAAATCATAAAAGCTATCATACTTCATGTGCTTTCCCTCCTTTCTCAGCGCCTAATACCTTCAAAGCCGAACACGATATTTGCGTTTCGGACATTGACGGGCTGAGCGCTGATATTCCGAACGGACACGCTGGAACAGCCGCAAATGCACGGCACGGAAACAAGGATTTCTGCGCCGACATTGCCGAACTCATCCACAGCGGCGGGGGTAAAGCTCATAATGGAGCTGGGGTCTTCCTCGCCGTCAACGAAGATCGCAAGCTGGATTTCCTCAACCGTTCCGGCGGTGGGAGTGCCGGGGACGGCAATGTTGGCGTGGAAACCGACGCTGTAGACCGCCTCCGGGAAATCGGAGCAGCAGCACCGACGGCGGCAGCACACGCCCATCACGCGGGGGGAGGCGAGGCGGAAAAGCCCACTCTCGTCCCGGTGGTAGATAATCCCGCGATTGCAGGGCACGGGAGACGCGGAGAAGATCACGGGGCCATTTGCGGGGACTGTTTGGAGAGCATTGGCGCTGTACTCAGCGGACATAATGCCACCTCCAATCAACCGGCAAAGCCGAGATTGCCGTTGCAGCCACAGCCGCCGTTGTTAAAGCTGGGATTGCAGCTAAACAGAGGGGTGTTTCCAGCAACAGGGACGGTGTTCACCGGGCAATTTTTGAGGCGGTTGTACAGGGCGTCCACCTCATTGTTCATCCCCTGAGCAAAGAGCGCGTTCTGCTCCGCCTGGGACTTCTGGAATGCCGCCATGTTGAGCTGATTCTGGAGGCCGACGTTTTCACGCTGCGCGGCGGCAAGCTGGCCTTTCACGCCGTCCAGTTCGAGGGCGCACAGCTTGTCAAGAATCGCCTGAGTGCCGCGATTCTGCGCGTCGATGATGTCACGGGTGTTCTGCGCGGACGCGGTGCGCGTGGCGCAGTTTTCCGTGGCCTCTGTGTAGCGAAGATCGGCGATACCTGCCTGAACGCCATTGAAACCGTTTGCGTTCGCAGTCTGCTCCGCAAAGGATCTGTTGAGGCTTGCAAGCTCATTGCTGTAGAGCTGCTGAGTGACGGCGTTCTGAACGCCCGTGACGGCGTTCACAATGCCGTTTCCGGTCTGGCAGAGGTTGAGGTTGACGCCCGCGAAGCCGTTGGAAAGATTGCTGTTGACCCCGGCAATGCCAAGCTGCACGTCGCCGAAGCCGCTGGTTACGCTGTTCTGGAGCGTCCCAATGCTGGCCTGGAGCTGCTGGTCACGGAAACCATCGGAAATGTGCTGGCTATTGTTGAGCCACGGATAGAGGTAGTCCATACCCCAGCCGCCGCCGAAGCCACCCATACCCATCATCATGGGCCACATGCCGCCGCCCATGCCAAAGCCGCCCCAGCCGCCGCACATCATGCAGATCAGCCAGAGGATCAGCCAGGAGCCGTCGCCGCCGAACAGTCCGTTGTTGTTGCCGTAGCCGCCATACATCGGCTGCACCGGCATAGTGAAGGGGGAGCCGTTGCTTTCGTCTGTGAGAGCCATATTTAATTCTCCTTTTCTCCGGGTAATTGTTCCCGGTATGCCCGTATCAGTCATATTTGGTACGGGTTCTCATAGCCGCCAACTATGCGCACTTGTTAGCGGAATGATACAAAAAATAAATATGAAATTGCAAAAATTTTGCTTGGCAAATAGTGCTAATAGTGATAATATATAGACAGTTAAGAGAAGCCCCGAAGAAAGAACCGGGGGAGTTAGGCCAAGTGCCCCGCCGAAGTGAAATACTTGCACATAGCAAGGGCGGCGATTCGGTAATCAGCCCGGACGCATGAAAAGTATGTGACTGGCTTTTCAAATGGGAGCAACAGCCGGTAATACCTTAAAGAGCCGTAGACGGGCTTCTCTTTACTAAAAAAGCAAGCGGGAAGACGCTTTACAATAAACCGGGTGATGAATCACCCCAACTATAAACAGGAGGAAAACACAATGCTTACAAGATGGGAGTTTAGGCAGCAGTTTTGTCAGGACACTTGCGATGGCAACTTGATTGATGACCGCTATAACCTCTATTTCAAAGAGAATGTACAGGTCGGAGACGGGGCAACAGTCAGCTATTGGGGTGACATGGAAGCTTACACGGTTATCAAGAAGACCGCAAAAACCTTGACCCTGCGGCGCTGCAAGGCCACGCTGGACCCGGATTGGAAGCCGGACTTTGTACCGGGCGGATTCTTCGGGCGGGTAATGAACAACAGTGAACAGACATACACCTATGAAGAAGATGAACAAGGCCGGGTGATTAGGGCTTTTTGGTCGGATGTTGAAAAGAGATATAAGTGGCAGGGCTTGTATGTCAGCCCTGGACGCCATGAGTTTTATGATTACAACTTTTGAAATCAACGGGGCCGGAAACGGCCCCAACTATAAACAGGAGGGAAAGACAATGTATAAATCTTTTGATGAAGCAAAAGAAGCGGCCCTGAAAGTGATAGCCAAATTTGGCGGAGACAAAATGGGGTGCGTTGTTTCTGAGACGATGACGCGCACGGGGCCAATTTTCGGCTTCAGGTTCTACAGTGAAGACTCACACGGCGAATACGTTGATATAAACGGTGAGCTTTGCAAGCTAACAATAATTTAATTCAAGGGGAGGAATAAACGGCATGTACGATTCACGCAAAAAATGGGACGCGGATAATACACGGGTTATCACGCTAAAGCTGAGCGTCAAAAATGATGCTGACATACTCGCCCGCCTGGACGCGCTGCCGAAGCCGAAGAGCGGCGAAGGGGGCGGCAAGCAAGGCTATATCAAGCGGCTGATTCGGGAGGACATTGAAAAGGATTAACCAGGGCGGGGCGAAAGCTTCGCCTTTACCATTTTGCCAATGTCGGCAAAATGCTCTTGCTGAAACTTACGGAAACTTAAAACCAACTTGCAACAAAACTTGCAAACTTGCAAAATCAGTTTCAATTTTTGCAAACATAATTGCATGAAAATCTAAATTACATCAAAATATACTTTGCCGAAATTTTGTTGTTTGTTCTTTTACCTGATATTGCCGAACCGCCGCGCCATCATTCGCGCCGCTTGCACCATGCCGGGGGGCACTTGTCGGCTTTGCTGCAAGTATTCGATGATCTGGTTTGCGTCGGTCATGTTTTCCGGCACATTAAGGCGGTTCTGCTTTGCGAATCCAGCCGGGTTCTGATGCAGGGACTTAACGCCTGCCTCCATCTGCTGCCGCGCCTGTTCCGGGGACATCTGTTGCTGCTGTGAGGCGTGAGAAACGGCCTGCTGTCCGAGAGAATCAAAGATACCCATTTACTCTACCTCCTGCGCTTGCTTGCGCTGTGGCGCTTTCTGCGCGGTCAAGGCAGCACTTACAAGCGTCTCCACGCGCTCCATTATCAGTTTGTCGGCTTCATCCCGCCTCATATACTCCGCCGGGTCAAACTTCGGCGCGGGCGGTGCGGGCGGGCGCTTGTCATAGATTACAAGTGGGAGCGCGCCGTCTTGTCCCATCGTCTTTATGATGATCTTATCCTCGGCGCGGGTCATAAACATCTGAGACGCGCCAGCGGCCAGAGGGAAGCGGTCAACTGCCGCCTCATCCTCTATCTGGATGATCTCGGCGCGGATTGTTGGCGGTGTCATCATCTGCGCAGGCTGTTGCTGTGGCTGTTGTACAGGCTGATTGTTCCCGTTCTGAAAAGTCCCGCCCATATATCCGTTATTCGGCATTTGCTGGCCGTACATGGGCATTTGCTGTCCGGGGTAGCCCTGCGGGTACATCTGGTTATATGTAGCCGGGAAGCCGTTATTCCACGCCATTGTTAAAGCCTCCTAAAGTAGTATGTCGGGACAGTGTTACCGGATCGCCAACTGTCCCAATATTCGCCGTTACGGACACAGACGGCGTGTTCATGTGGGCCGAGGATGTAGATACCGCGCGGGTGATCGCGGCAGAAATCCTCAACCGTGTAGCATTGCGGGCATTGGTCAATCAGCCTCTTTTTGGCAAAGCCGATTTGCTCAAGAAACGTCCACCAGCAGCGGTCGGCGCTTGGCATATCACAAAGCTCTGCAGAAAGATCGCACAGTGCCTTGTGGACGGTATGCCAGTCCATGCCCGTTGCCGCGCTGATTGCCCGGATTACACAGTCGCCGACGTTAAGGTTTTGGGGGTTATTGTTAAAGTATCTCCACATTTCTGTTTATCGTTCGTCTGCTCTTGCGGCTCCCAAAACAAATCATCATTCAGGTGCATCAAAAGCAGATCGTTAATATCGTTCGTGTCCATGTTGGGCCTCTCTTTCTGCCCAAAAGGTAACAAAAAATAGCCGCCCTAACAATGTCGTTAGAGCGGCTTTTTTATGTCAAAAATATGTAATTTACAGGTAAGGTTTGATCTTCAAGAGTTTGTCAGATAAAATCCGGCTGATTTGCCGTGGAAGTATGTCTATTCTGATTTCCTCCGGCACGTCCTTTTTATTGTGGTCAATGCGGGAAATCATATCGGCGCTTAACCCGTCCACATAATGCAGTTTCATAATGCGCCTGTCCCGCGCATTGTGAATATGTTCATCTATCAGAGCTACGATTTGACTGTTGGTGTATTCCATGATTCACCTGTAAAAATTCCCCCGGATTGCTCCGGGGGATAGTGTCACTTTTTCTTGTGCCAGTTGCGTATCCGCCCTTGGCCCTTGCAGACATTACAGCGAATGTATCCGCTGTTGCCGCCAGTCTTACGAGTTCTCTTGTGCGTTTTTACTGTTTGACGTACTCTCGCCATAGTACAAGTCTCCTATGCCTGTCAAGGCAAGATTTCCGTTTCCGGTATCAATGTCCTGCGTGATCGTGTTTTCTTCTTCGACAAATTGCGATTCATACCACTGGAAGCCCGCCACGCATCCGACAAGTAGAATAAACGTGATAACCCACGCCCAAAACCAGCGCTTGTTTACGCGCTCCATACGGGCCATCTCAGCTTCGTGGACGATATACGGCACGTCTGCAACCTTGTTTTCCATTGCGTTTCCCCTCTCTTTGTTTGTGGGGTTATTATACCGCTTTTTGTCGCTTTTGGCAACAGAAACACGGTTATCGTCATGGGCTGTCAAGCCTGTTTGTACAAAGTTTTGATGTCGTTTTTTATTACGGCTATGTCCGTCTGGATCTCGCCGAGTTTCTGGGCATAGCCGTTGTGTAGTTCCAGTTTCTCCTCGACTCCGCGCATCCACATTTCGAGCTTGGCGTCACGGACGGCCTCGTCTTTCCTGCGCTGCTCTTCCTGCCGGGCCATTTCCTCGGACAATTTTTTCTGCTGCTGTCGGCTGTTGATCAGGCAGATGAACAACGTCACAACGGCGCTGATGATCGCTGCGATTACGGTCGCCTGCGCAGGCGTCAAATTTGCCATGTCGCGCCGCCCTCCTTAAAGCTTGCAGTCCCAGCTCGTGTCCTTGCTCTCGCGCAGGAGGTGCTTTGCTTCGGATTCCTCCTCCGCCGCCGGATCGGGAGGCTCGATATAGGGCTTCGGCTCCTCATAGGTCATAGCCTGTGCGCTGTCTCGCAGGCCCTCGGTCGTGGGGTCTACCACGATGCCGAGGATGACCAGCACCGTGAATACGGCCTCAACAACGGCGATCAGCTTTTCGCCCAGGTCGGTGAGGTCGAGGTTGATACCTGCGACCGCCGCCACCGTGCGGACAAGGACCAAGGCTGCCGGAACGATGGACAGCCAGAACCACTTCTGTTTGATGCGCACTTTCCAGTTAATCATTGAAAAGCTCCTTTCTATCAACGCCGTTTCCGGCGGGTTTTACTTTACTTTCTCGAGGTCTGCAGTAAACGTCCGCAGGGCCTCGAAGAACTCCGGGCTGCGCTCTCCGGTCACGGCTCCCCAATACCCGGCGTAGGCCATGACCAACTGAAGGACCATAACCGCGGCCTTGATGCCTGCGCCGCTGTTGGGTGTGGTGGGAGCTGCCACGTCTCCGTCGGTCGCCGTGGCCTCGCTGTCGCTCTCTTTGTTCGGGAAGCCGCGAGACACCAGCGCCTTGAAGTAGTCGCTCATAGCCGCATCGGTATCTACGTTGCCGCTGTACCCTTCGATCCTGCCGCTGTCGCTCGTCTGCCATAGGTCACACCGGATGCCGGGCGGATTGCTGCTCCACTTCGCGATCCACACAAGGCACCCGTCCGGCAGCTCGTCCGGGCTGATCTTTGACCAAAGCGTACCCTCGCTGGAGTAAACGCCTGGAATATAACCTTTTCCGCCAATCCCCGCGCACCAGCCACGAATGACGTTGAGCAGATCGTCGTGCGAGATGTCAAGCTGCTTTGGCTCTTCTATGTCGAGAAAAACGCCGCACGGCATCGGGAAGCCCCTGAGCACGTCCGTCAGATACCCGGCTTCCGCCATTGCCTGCTGCGCGTTGATCGCATGGCTGTAGCAGTAGCAGCCAACCGGAAAGCCGAGCTCGTATGCTTCGCGGTAGAAGTCAAACGAGGACTTGTCCACAAGCCATGTTCCCTCTGCCAGCTTGATAATGGCGAACTCGTTCCCTGCGTCTTTGATATGCTGGATCGTCAGCCCACGTTGATAATGCGAAATGTCTACTCCGTTCATTATTTTCCTCCTGTCATCACGATCACAAAAAGCGTGACCAGCATACCGATCAAAAATCCAATAAGAAAGCACTCCCAAGCAGGGATGATTGCGAGGTCGCTCAGCCACTCCCACTGGTAATACATCTTGCGCCCTCCCTAAAGCTTAAAAATCAGGATCGAAACGATGGCCCCAACAAGCACCCCGACAACAAACACGCCAATCACAGCCGGGAGTGATTCGGGGCCCAATATCTGCCATTGATACATTTTATTCCTCCTCCATCAATCCACTGGATTCTTTTTCATCATCCTCGTCAGGACGGAGGATGTCCGGCCAGTAGATGATGTCAATTTCGGGCGTATTAAAACCCATACTTGCTCCTCCAAATTATGAGGCTGGCTTCCAAATATAGAAATCTACTGTTGATTGATAGTCCCATTGTTTAACTATTGCATCAGTCTGATATGTATTGGTGCCATCTGTAATCGTTGTGCTTGCTTTAACTTGCCAACCATTTGGATATGCGAGCAAAGCTATGTCGTTGCAGTTTTTTGCTGTATTCCAATAACCAACAGTACTGTACAGGACACTTTCCACTTCGCCTGTTGCAACAAACATATTGTTGTCACCATCCCAGTACCCATTCTGTACATACATAGCTGCATCGTTGCCACCTGTAGATTTAGTCCAAATGTGAACACCTATTGTAGGAGGCACGGGTTTTTCGTACTGCACCCACACGCCACCGACCTTGCGAAATTCAGCAACTATACCATATGTATGGTCAAACGCGCTTGTCATAACTTGGTATTGGATATACAAATCTTCGTTATTGCCAAGTGAAGAAAGTGGAGCAGATGTCCCATAGTAGATAGGCCCATCACCGCCGCTGCTTGGAACAAGAACTGTCACAGGTGCGTATCCATCCACACCGCTCGGTGGATTGTATGTGCCGTTTTGAGTCACACTTAATGGCTGGACAACTGCACTTCCGCTGCCCCCCTGTACATTTACATGAATCTCGCTGAATCCGTCGACTCCTGAAGGCGGGTAATAATCACCGTTTTCGGTGACGGTCTTTGGCTGTAGAACCGGGGCCGCCTGGGAAGGTACATTGACCGTCACGCTATTGTTGCCAGTGGTGTCGTAGGTGCCGTTTGCGGCTACGCTCCGCCCGGTCTGCTCCACAAGCGCCCCGCCGGATACAACCTTGCCATTGTCCGCCGCGCTGTATGTATTCGGCACAGCTACATCAACAGCGCTCAAGCCATCATAGCCCGTGTCGGGCGTGACTGTGCCGTTCTGCGTGGCTGTCTTGCTCTGCAAATTCGGCCCCGGCACGGCGACGCTGACAGAAGAATAGCCGTCCGCGCTGTCATCGACCGCGCTGTAATTGCCGTTCGCTATGATATTTTTGCTGACAAGCACAGCGTCACCGCCGCCGCCCTGCACATTGACCGTCACCCGGTCAAAGCCGTCATAACCGGATGTTGGGATGTACACGCCGTTTCTGGTGATTGTCTTTTGCGTTAGTCGCTTCTTGAGCAGTCGCACGGCGTTGGGCATCTGACCGGGCGTATACTGTGCCTCATTGCCATTGCAAAAACGCAGGGCGTCCGCTATCGCCTTGACGATTGCTTTTGAGATTCTGCCGTATTCTGCCATAGTTCACCTCTCATTCATCGGGTTCAATGGTTATGTCAAAGGTTGCGGAAAGGATTTGGCTGTCAACAGGGCGTGGCCATGAAACAGCGATTGTTTGGTTGCTCTTTTTTTTAAGCTCTTCCCCGCTATATAGCGCATCATAAGCTATTTCAGATGAATTACCAGGGGTGTAGAATTTTCCTTCAGGGTTATATTCCATAAACAATTCATAAGGGCTATCCACACTTCCTAAAAAATACTGGGTTGCGGTGCTGCCGTCGAACCAAGTGTAAAATGGCTCTTTATAGTGCGGATTTAACTTTGGATCAGCTTTTGTACCTTTTATTGGGTATTCAACACCGTCTATAATACGTGTGCCAAGATCCGGCTGAGTTCCATATATGGTAAATTTATACACTGCATATTTCAAAGTTCCGCCGGCGGAATATCTATCTCCGCACACGCCTACGTGCAACAGTCCGCTTGGATTTATTTTAAGGTCTATATGTTTTAAGACCATTTCTGCTGGCGAATAATAATAATCGCCGCTCATAGACAAACTACCGTGGAACGACATGCCATCTTTTTCTGAATAAGAATGTTCCTCATCATATTCAGCAAAGCGTGGATCAAAACTTAGCTCATGCGCCGGGATATACCCGTTGACATACTTATTATTCTGCCAAACAGCGCCATCTTTGTACGCCTGCACAACAATGCCATCAAGGTCGATCGCCTCGCCATCCTTGTAGCTTGTCTTGTCCGGGACGTGCATGATGCGGATTTCATCCGGCAGTTGATCGTCAAGGTCGGGCATCTTGAGCAGGGGCAGGTCAATGTCCATGTCTATGCCGTCCATGTCAAGGTCCATGTTGTCCATGTCAAGAATAACGTCGAAATCGTCCATAAAGTCCGGGTCAATGTCGGGGAAGTCAACGGAGATTTCTTGTTCGACCTTCATGGTGAAATCAACAACAGTCTCTTTTGACCACGATTTGATTTCATCGCCCGCCTCATAAACAACATCATCAACCTTGATTTTCGTGTGCGCCTCTATAACCCACCGCTCTTCGCCGATGATGGTGTCATCATAGCGGATATCAAGTAGGCCCTTGAAAGTGGCCGTGCCGTCTATGTCATCATAGTCAAGCACGAGTTCCTCACCGTTCGGTTCTTCCTTGACGTGTATTTTTGTGTGATCGTCCGGGTCGGTCCAAACGTGGATATCGGTCTTGAAGTCAATATCGGAAATGGGAGAGCCGCCGGGCATATAGATATTAATGTCAGGGATTTCAAAGCCGTCCATGTCTATGCCTTCCATGTCAACAATGGGCGTTCCCAAATCCGGGTCAATGGTGAGCTCAATATCATCTATGTGCCAGTCGTCAATTGTGATGTCATCAATTTTAATGTGCGGCACGTCGATGTCATCAATCCAAACATCCCACTCAGGAAACGGCGTAGGGATGAAAACATTGACGTTCGCCTCTGAATAGCCGTAGTGCCCCTCTTCGGCAGCAACGTGCATGCCGTTATCCATGATGAACGTCGGCCATGCCTGCGTTTCATCATCAGGCACCCAATAGCATGAGCCGCCATCTTCGCCCGCAAGCTTTGTTTTCAGGCGCTTAACACCGTCAAAATGGCGGGATTCGCCGCCCTCATCAATTGTCAGATTCTTACTCATGCGGTTTCACCCCTATACGTTCAATTCAAGGTCGGAAACATTGCCGCCGTTTTCGTGCTTGAATTTTCCGTTATAGTCGCCGTTGCCGCCACGGCAGACGCGGATAAAAGGAACGCCGTTGTCCACGTCAATGATGTAGTCAACGCCGCCCCGCGTGGTGCCGTAGTATGGGAGCGACACATCTACAAGCGCCGTGACGGAGCTGTAGGCATAGACGCCATCGTCCGCCGCTTTGTATGTTCCGTTTCGCGTGACGATCTTGTCCGTTGTCTTTCGTTCATCCTCCGGCACCCAGCGTGTGAAGTCGGCTGTTGTTATTGCCTCTACGGCCTCAAGCTCCTGCTCCACGCCGTTTTTCTCGATGATGATGTCTTTACTCATATAATCGCCACCACCCCGTCTGTGATGCTCAGATCGTCCACAGATACTATCTCAAGGTCGCCGTCGCAGAAGCGCAGGGCTTGCAGATATTCGACCTCGACCTCATTTTGACCCTCCTGCACCGTGCCCGTGATCGTGTCTGTCTCAGGTCGGAAGATATAGCGCTCATAGCCCCATGTTTCGTCGTGGAACGGGTTTTCTATTTCGTAGGGGTACGGCACGGGCAAAGTGTATTCCTTTGTCCCGAGGATGATTTCGATATCCTCAAGGCCGTCCGGGTGATATACGTGCGTGACAATCAGATTGCCGGCGTTTATCAGCTCCACGGGCGTGATTGACAGGCGGGACTTTGCCTGCGTCCCGAAGGTGAAAGCCGCGCCCTCAATAAAGCCCTCTGCGATGATGTTGTTGTCGGCGTAGACTTGCACACGTTCGCCCGGCAGATATTCGCCGTTGTTGATAACGTCCGCCTCCACGGTCGTGCGCCCGAAATAGTAGGTGCTCAAGTGCGTGAGCACATCGTCAATGTTGTCGTCATTGATCAGCATGAGATTATCAACGGTGATTTCATGCACCGGGGCCGCAGCCGGGGCGTCCGGGTTTGCAAAGGACACGGCATGTTTTGACACGATATAGGTGGTCGTGCCGTCCGTTACCCATTGATCCGTTGCGCTGGGCGTACCGGGCGTAAAGCTGTAGGCGAAAGCGCGGACGCGGGTTACATAGTCACTGTAGGTGATTTTCGGCTTCCAGTACGTGTCCTCGCGCGGTATCAGCACAGGCGTGTCATCAATGGGGAGAATCTGTATCTTGTCGCTAAAATAGCTCTTGACGTAAGCGCCGATGACAAGCGTCACCATCTGCAAACGGTTCCTTGCGCTCTGCTCAGGGCAGAAGCCGGAGACGGTAATGCCGTCAAAAGCGCTGTCAAGCGTGTATTCGTCAAGTGCGCGGTCGAAAATGGTCTCAATTACATTCGCTATAGGTTCGTTGTTATACATAACCGGGTCAAGTATTCTGCGCTCAAGGATTGTAAGCACAGAGCTTGCCCGGATTGTCAGCGTTTCTTTATCATGATGTTCTGCGTAGGTGATCCAGTATTTGGCCCATAGCCTGTCCAGATCATCGTAAAGGTACAGATACACGCCGATGTCGATGTTGTCGATCGTGTGTATCTGCACCTGTACATTGTTGATTGGTAACTTATTTCCCGTCAAATCGGTTTGCGGGGAGAAGACAAGCGAGGTGATTTTTGTGTATGTGTTTTCGCCGATTGTTACTTTCATCAGAAAAGCACCTCGTCGATGATCTCATCCAACTGCACGACGGTCCAGCCATCCGTGGCGGAATAGGTGAACGTCGCGCCGTCCTGCACGTTCATTGCCGCCGTGTCCGGAAGCGGTGTTCTGCCGCGTTCCACGACGGTTTCAAGCTCTTTTTCTTTGCTCGGGTGGTTGGCAACAATGGTGAATTGCGTCCCGCGCCAGAAATTTTTATTCCCGGGCATTCTCACCCAAACATCTTGCACGGACGCCACACGCGCCGTGATGGTGATGGTGCTGTTGTTATAGGGCAGCACAAAAATATGCCCGTCTACGGGCTCGGTTAAAAGCTCATAGATACGGGCATATTCTGCTTCAGCGCCGACGGGAACAGCAAGCGTCAAGTCGTATTTCATCCATGTACCCATGACATCGTTGAAATAGGACTTGTCCAGCATCATGCCGGAAATTTCGCTTGCTGTCATTTCCGCCTCGCGCTCAATGCGGCAGGGGTAGTCCCATGCGTTTCCGTCTATTGACCAAACCATGCTATCCCTCCTGCCAGTTTCACGCCGACGCGCTGTGTTTCCTCGTTATTGAGTTGATAGACCGCCCGGCCCAGCTCTGTCCTGTCAAGCTGGAGGATAACGGTCATACTGCGATTATCGCCGCTGTTGCTGCCGCTGCTGATTGTCCGGGCGGGTCCGGCGCTGACAACAGTGCCACGGTCAAAGCCGTTCATGATCTGCCCGCGCAGGTCGAAGCCGTCGCTCACTGCGTCCTTAATGAGGCCGGCGTTGTCCTTGATGCCCTTTGCAAACAGCTCCATCATGTCCGGGGCGTAGGTGTGGAAGTTGGACAAAGGCCCCTCTTTCGGTTCCGAGAAGCCGATTACATCTTTGATCTGCTGGGCGATAGCAATTGCTTTGTCTTTGAGCGCTTCTAACTTCTCCTGCAGGCCCGCAACGAAATTGCCGATGAGGTCACGGCCCCATGTCCCGGCGCTGTCGGCCAGGTTGCGGAATACACTTGACAGGGAGTTGCCGAGCTCCTGCACCTGCGTTCTGATGTCGCCGATTCTTTCACCGATCCCGGCCCGCACGGACTGGATGATATTGGAGCCGAGCGTTTTGGCCTTGTCTGCGAACGTCTTGAAGTAGTTGCCGATACTGTCGCCGATCTTCTTGATCGACTCTGTGAGGGCGTTTGCTTTCTCTGAAACGCCGCCTTGCAATTGGGAGATAAGATTATTGCCGAGCGTCTTTGCGTTGCTCCACGCCTTGGAAAATGAGTCATAGACGCCCTTTGCAATCTTGCTTGCGGAATCGACCACGGTTGACAGCTTCTCGCCGATACCGTTTTGCAGGGCGGCGGTGAAGTTGGAGCCGATAGTCTTAGCGTGTTCCCAGGTGTTGGCCACGGCGTCGCGAGTGTTTTTCGCAATGTCCGCCGCGACTTTGGACAGATCAGAGGCTTTCTCGGAAACGCCGTTGCGGATCAATGTCAGAAAGTTGGAGCCGATTGTTTTGGCTCCGTCCCATGTCTTGCTGATTCCGTCACGGGCAGTTTTGGCGATTTCTGCTGCCTTGCCCACAAGGTCAGACGCCTTTTCAGACACGCCATTCCGCAGGAGTGTAGCGAGGTTTGAACCGAGCGTTTTTGCGCCCTCCCACGTCTTGCTAATGCCCTCCCGTGTCGTTGACGCGATCTTGGTAGCGCCTTCGACAAGCCCGGAGGCTTTTTCAGACACGCCATTTTGAATGTTGGCAAGCAGATTGGAGCCGAGTTCTTTTGCGTTCTGCCAAGCGGTCGAAATCCGCTCACTGGTGTTCTGGGCCGTAGTTGCTGCCGCCTCAAACAGCGTGCTTGCCTTTTCGGCTACGCCATTGTGAATGTTGGTCAGGAAGTTGGAACCGATTTCTTTAGCTGTCTGCCATGCGGTCGTCAAGCTGGTTTTCACGCTCTCGGCTACTTCTATAGCCTTGTTTATCAAGCTGCCAGACTCACCGTTCATGCCATCAACAAGAAGCTTGATAAAGTCCCCGCCATAGGTGTCTGCATCCGAAAGAGGCCCCTCTTTGGGTTTGCTGAACCCGAGGAAATCCTTGATTTTCTGCGCCGTATCGCTTACGGCTTGTTTCAGCTCATTCCACTTTTCCTTGACGCCTGCGACAAAGTTCTCTATGAGGTGGGAGCCCCATTCTTTCAGCTTTTCTTTGCGCTCTTCGTAAGCCTGCTTTATGCTGTTGACAACTTCGATGATCGCGTCTCCGATTTTTGGAATTGCCTCTATGATGCCATCGGCCAATTTTCCAAGCAATTCGACACCGGCATCGAGGATTTTTGGCCCTTCATCGAGGAGCGCTGTAACCAAATTGCTAATTATGGTGGGTGCTTTTTCTATCAAGCGAGGGATTGCCTGTATGAGTCCATCTGCCAGGGCAAGTGTTATCTGCAATGCAGCGTCCACCAGTTTGATGATGGTATCGGGGTCGGTAAGCTTTTCGACTATAGCCAATATGATATTGACAACAGCCGGGATCAACTGAGGCAATGCCTGTATGAGTCCATCTGCCAGGGCCAAAATTACCTGTAACGCACCATCGAGCACTTTTTCTGCATTTTCGGAAATACTTTGAACGACCTGCTGGATTAACTGTATCGCTGCTGGAACCAATTTTGGCAAATTAGAAATGATACCAGTAACCAGCGCGTCAAGTAGGGCGACAGCCGCTTCTAAGACGCGAGGTAGCTTGTCGAAAATAAGCCCGATGCCTTGATCTATCACAGGCCCAAGCTCTTGCAGTGCGCCGCCCAAGCCGTCCTTTCGGAACGCCTCGCCGAGCTTCGACACGGAATCCGTGCCGTACTGCACAAACTCGCGCAGGGTCGGTGACAGGCTATCGGATATAGCGATCTTTGCGCCTTCAAGGGCAGATTGAAACAGCGTTATATCACCCGCGAGGTTATCAAGCTGCGTATCCGCCATCTTTGCCGCTGCGCCCTGCGCTTCATCGAGCGAATCTTTGACGGCGTTGACGGCCTTTCGCGCGTCCTCAAGGCTGATGCCCCAAGTGTGAGAAATCATCTGCGCTGTTTCTTCAACAGACTTGCCGCTTGTGGTCAATTGGTCGCGGATGTCAACGGCGAATTGGTCAAGGCCCCATTCCAGGTCATCAACTGCAATCCCTGTTCCCTCAATCGCCGTCTTAACATCGTCAAGCGGAATCTTCGCATCAAGGATAGATTCACCGATAGCGTCCCAGTCGGACGCTACAGCAGCAAGCAGAGCCTCGGCGGATGCTGTGTCACGGGTATTGAAGATTGCAGAAATTGCCTCAAGCTTTTCCTGCTGCGTCAAATGCGACATTGAAGTATTGAGGTCTTCAAAGACTTCCTTCAACGGCTTCATCTTGCCTGTCGAATCAAAGACAGACACGCCGAGCTTTTCAAAAGCCTCTGCGCCCTCTTTTGACGGGTCAGCAAGCTTTAACAGCATGTTCCGCATGTGCGTACCGGCTTCGCTGCCCTTTACGCCAGCGTTCGCCATTGCTGTCAAAGCGATCTCAAGGTCTTGCACGCCATCTGTACTGGCAATTGCGCCGCTTTCCAACTGGATAAAGCCGCCGTTCAACTCTTTTGCAAGACCTCCGACGACAAGGAACGCATCGCCCAACTGTTCGACGGACGTGTTGCCGGTTGACGCGGCCTTTGCCATCTCATCAACCATGAGGGATGTACGCTCTGCGCTGATGCCAAATGCCGTCTGCGTGTCAGTCACCATGTCAGAAGCGCGGGCCAGATCAAAACTGCCAGCGGCAGCAAGGCTCAAGACGCTCGGCAGCATGTCCATGCTTTCCTGCGCGTCGTATCCAGCGAGAGCCATATAGTTAAGGGCTTCTGCCGCCTGCGTGGCAGAAAACGCGGTATTCGCGCCGAGGAACTGCGCGAACTCGCGCAAGTTACCCTCAAAGTGTCCGAAAGATGTATCAGCGCTTCCGACTTCTTGTTGGAGCTCTGCAACTGTCACGCCCATTGTCGCCGCCACCTGAGACATGGCGACATCGAACTGCATCCCGGTATCAACGCTTGACTTGCCAAAAGCGATTACCGCAGTTCCGGCGGCAGCGAGGGCAACGCCAGCGGCCTTTACGCCGGTGCTAATTGCTGCACCAATTTTGGAGCCGCCTCTTTCAGCATGGCCACGGGCGCGGTCAAGCCCGTTCTCATATTCAGTTGAATCAAGGGACAATTTGGCAAAGAGGTCAAATACCGATCCCGCCACTACTTACCACCTCTCATTCTCTGCCAAATGCCGTCGGTGATCTCCCGGCATGTGCGCGTGTCTTCCGGTTCTTTCGACTCCGGTTTCTGCGGTTTTGTCATGTCAATCCAGCGCTTTGTCAGTGTTGATCCGACATCGACCACGCCGACGCCGGGGACAACGGTCTTTGAAGCGTTTTCTGCTATCACCTTGAGCGCGTCGGTGATATAAACATGCAGGAGCCTGTTGTCAAGCTCCTGCAATTCCCTGGACTGAGCATAACGGATGAACGGCTTTAGCTCTCGCCGCCCTCGGTATTCGCCGTAGCAGAGCCAGAAGATTTTTTGTCGCTCTTCTGACCCTGCGAAGTAAAAAGCGCCTGCACTTCCGGCTTGGTGAACAGGCCCAGCACCTTCATGAAGAAAGCGCCGGGGGACGGGACGCGGTATTCCTCCACGGGTGTTTCTTCCAGCGCCGCGAGGATAGCAATGCAGGCTTCCTTATGATTTTTGATTGCAGGCTTGACGGCTTTCAGCGGAGCGCCGCCGCCATTGAGAATCTTTTGGAGCTCGGGGTCAGACAGAATCTCCGTGGCGGGTTCCATCATGTCGGCGAACATGTCAAGCCGCTCTTCGTTCGTTCTCTCAGCCAGTGCCATGCGTTATTCCTCCGTTGCTACGGCACTGATCATCAGTGCGCCGGTGACCTTGGGGATGCTGATCGCGCCGCTTGCCTCGGTGTACACAAGGCCGGTCACATCAACGCCGCCCATGGCGACAGTGACAGCGTCGATCGCGTAACCTTCCTCGGCGGACAGCGTGGCAGTGTAGGCCGCATCACGGGTGACGGTCGTTGCCGTATTGGTGGTCTCGACATGCGTGAGCGCATTGCGTACCGGATAGGTGCTGCCGGACTCCTGGGGCGGGATGTCATAGAATTCCATCGGCATGTCATCCTGCGCGTTGATGGACACATGGCCGGTGATGGTCATCTGATTGGTGCCCTTGCCGTTTTTGGTAGACTGGATATTCAGCCCGCCGGTGCTGATGGCGTTCTTGAGGCAGACAGCATAAGCGCCGCCGTTGGCCTTGTCGCCCACCCACCAGAGGTCGGCGAAGTCAGTCAGATTTACATTCCGGCGCGGGACGATCTTCTCGACGCCATTGGCAAGCGTGGTCTTGTCAGCAGCGCCGAGCGCCCAGACGGTATTGGCGGAGTTGAACTTTATGGAAGAAAACGCCATAGCGCAGTTCCAGCCGTCAAGGTGCTTGAACTCCATCATGTTGTTGGGGACGTTATCCACGTCCTCGCCGAAATCGCTGTATTCCGGTTCGCATGTGGGATTGATGCCGCCCGTAGTCGTGGCGATGATCTGCGCATCGGTGGGCGTAACATAGGGGTTCGCCGGGTCAAAGCTGGACAGCAGTACACCAGCATCAAGCTGGAGCGCGTCCATTGCGTCGGACGCAATGCGGGTAAAGATGCCCATAAGCTATTCTCCTTTCAGAATGTGATAAAAAAGGACGGCTGTTATGCCGTCCTTTAGGTTGATGTTAAAAAGTTTACGTTGATATTGAGCACGACGCGCCGCCAGCCAACATCTGCGGGCGCTTCGTCGCTTGTAAAGGGCTGCCCGGCGGTGATCCACAGGTAGCCGCCGTCAACGGGTGTCTCATAGCCCTGCCCGATTGCCGCCCGTATCTCGTCGGCTTTGGCGTCAATCTCCGTCCACGATGTAGAGCGGTGGAAAAGCGAGGCTGTCAAGGCGATAGGCTCTGTGTAGTCCCCGGCGCGGAACTCATATTCGATGCGCTTTTTGTCGAAGCCGAGTTCCTGCGCTGTTGCCTCGTCAATGTCTGACTGCTCATTGATGCAGGGCCAGCCAAACATTGACCAAAAAGCATGGATTGCTGCACGTTTTGTCATAGGCGGTTACTCCGTCAAGGCGTACTCTTCCGCGCTGACTTGGCGCATGTCAAGCGTTGCGCTCTTGGGTGTGGCCTTATCGTCGCCGTCGGACGTAGCACGGAAAATCTTGCCGTCCCGGACGCGCTTGAACACTTCGTGAAACTGCAAGTTGATGTTGCGCGGCGTCGTGACCGTGTAAAGGCTTGTAAGCCCCTGCATAGCGCCGACACGGGCAGCAGTTGAATTGTCGAGCACAGCAGCGGCTTGAAACTCAGCGCCCTCGATCCATTCTCTTGTGAAGCCGCCGAGGCCGTCCGACACGCTCCTTTTGTCGAGCATAACAAAAGGCTCCATCATGTCAGATAAAAGAGACATTCAACCGCCCTCCTAAATCTTGCGCAACTGGTTAAGCCGCGCCGCAAATGCGCTTTTCCAGTCTGCGGTTGTGCCGCTACTCTTTGTCCCGGCGCCGACACTTTTTGAGTAACTATATCCGCCGAATGATTCTGCGAAGTACGGCGACATGGATGCCGCGTCCGGCGCCTCGTATTTTGCCCGCCATGCGGCGATCTCAGCCGCCAGCTTAATGACGGGAGGCGGCACAGCCATAGCCCACACAGCGCCGTCAAAGCTCTCCTGCTTGTTGTCCGCGTCTGGGTAAACATGCACCCCGTCGGCGAATGTGGAGCCAATTATGCGGTAATATTGACCCTCTGCAAGGCCGACAGCGATTCCGTCGCAGTAAACACCGCCGTCCGTGCCGATGGTGATGCTGCCGATATACCGCACCCTGTCAAACCAGTTGCGGATTTCTTGACACAGCTCAGTCATTGGAATGTCCATGCCGCCAGCCTCCTTAACCGAGGTACTGTCCCATAACAAAACCGCCGCCGGCGACGGCCTTCCAGCCGCCGGGGGCTTCAATCGTGCTGTCAAGCGTGATCTGCTCACCGTCTTCCAGCACACGCAAAACGGGCGCATTGAGCGCCGGGTGCTGACGAAGATTCAGGCCCGGCGCGGAATGCACAGTTGCGGTGACTGTGGAGTCGATGATTTCAGGCTCGGCAGCAGGGGCGGCTTCTTTTTTAGGCCGCGCCATATCAGCCGTTGGCGACGGTGCCCTTCACAACGCCGTCGCTGTACTCGACCATGAACCGGATGCCGCTCATGACCAGGGACTCGACCTGTGCGCGCTCCTGCGTGGGATAGCCGGAGGAAATGCCGACATAGCCCGTCTCATCGGCGGTCATGTCGAATGCCTGCATAGCCTCGGCGCTGACGGGGACGTAGTACATGATGAGGTTCTCTTTCGCCGTGGAATACACGGTGTTCACGGGAACGCGGCTGTTGAGGATGACAGTGCCCATGCCGAGGAAGTCCTCAATGTAGGAGAAGCCGAAAGCGGTCTGTGTGGTGATCGTGGCGGTCGCCAGATAATCGGCGATGGTAAGGGGGTGGATGAAGTGAACGATCTCGGCGCTGTCGTTCTCAAAGAGCACCTGCAGATTGCCCCAAGTCTTGGCAAGCACGGCCTGCAGCGTGGAGCCGGTGACGATGGTGCCGACGGCCTCAACAGCGGGCTTGTAGCCCTCCTGACCTTCGGTGCCGCTGGCCTCCTGGGCCGCCACGACGATGCCGGACAGATAGTTGAAAAAGTCGGCGCGGATGCCGTTCTGTACATCAGACAGAAGCTTGTTGTCCGTCTCGCGGACGGCTTCATTGTAGCCGGATTTCAGGATGCTTTCGGCGGTGGACGCCTTGCGCCACTTCTTGAGGTTGATTTCGCCGACAGGGATCTTGTTGCGCTGATACTGCGACAGGGGGATGATCTCGCCCTCGGGGACAACGCCGCTCTGCAGCGTGCCGGTTGTGGTGTAGTAGTACATGGTGGTCCCGTCGATCATGGGAATCTTGCGGGTCACGCCCAGCGCCTCAATGAGTTTAGCGAGGCTGCCATGAGTGAAACGGCGCACAAAGTCAATCTCCCTTGCGCGGGCCATCTGCTGAGTAGTGATTACATTGGTTTCAGCGGCAGTAGTTACGTTTGTTACGTTTGCCATGTTGTTCTCCTTTCGTTATCTACCGAAGAGGTCAAGATTCTGGGCAATCGCCGTCTGACGCTCTGCATCGTCCTTAATTGCCATGATCTCTTCGACGGTCTTCCTGCCCGCGCCCGTGGTCTTGGGCGGCGTGGCGGTGTTTGCGCCTCTGGTCTCGGTGGTCTGGATGTAGTCCGCCCACTCTTCCTTGAGGCCCTTCAAAATTGCGGCCTTTTCCTTTGCCGCGCCCTTCTCGTCAAGCTCCAGCTTGCTGTAATCGTGGTATTTCAGCGCCTTGGCGATACCGTTTTCCGAGAGTCCCGCGTCCTTGGCGATCTCGCGAAGGACGGCTTTCTTGGATTCAAGCGCCTTTTCCTCGGCGACCTGCGCCTTGAACGCCTTGAACTCTTTGTCGAGGTCGGTGAACTTGTCTTTCCACTTTCCGGCGGTCGTGGCGTTGTCTTCGGCGGTCTGCTGCTGCTCTTTGAGCTGGTCGATCTCAGTCAGCTTGGCCTTATAGCGTTCCTTATCGACAAACTCATTTCCGACAGCGGTCTTGATAGCCGTTACCAAAGCCGGGATAGCTGTAGCGGGAATGTTCCCGTCCTCTGCTGCGTGGGTCTTGACGATGTTCTCAAAGTCTGCCATGTGATAAATCTCCTTTCGCGGTTTTACGGGAGCGCTGCCCTGAGATTGGTATGTATAAAATCCGCTTGTACTTTGCGGGTTTTACCGATAAACAAAAAAAGAGGGGCCAACCTGTCGGAATAATCGACAAGTTGACCCCTCTCGGCCCTTCCCGGCGAACGCTTACGCCGGGGATGCTGTATTTAGTTACTGCTCGATCTTTTCAGCCGGGATATACACCACATACTCCACGCAATCCATGTTGTAAATGCCGACCCACTGTTCGCCGTTGAGAACGACAAACAAGCCGTCACTGATCATGTAATCCGTAAACGATCTGCCTTCATAAGTTATCATATGGCCGCGTTTCAGGCCGATTTGCAAAAGGTCATTGTCTTTCATTGTTACCTCCATTTATTTCTTTCCGGCGCAGTTGAAACACCTTCGCGCCGTCCTTGACCGGCACAAGCTCCACGCGGTCGCCCGCTGTCAATGTGCGTTCAATATCGGCGATCTGCGCGGCGGTGAGTTTGACGGATTCTGTCATTGCCCAATCTCCTGTCAGACGATTTTGATTTTCCCGCCACACGGGACGTGGATAAAGACGCCATCCGCTATCTTGCGAAAGCCCTCTGAATAAAGCGTGTCATAGTATTCAAAGGACTTTCGGCAATGCGGACACCTATACCATTCTTTGCCGTTGTGCGTGGCATCGAATACGGCTACTTTGATTTCGTTAGTTGCGGTTGGCATGTATATCACCATCATAAGACGCGCCCGGCGGCTCCTACATGAGTGCCGGACGTGGTACGTCCGGTTTCGGAGCCGTGAGGCGCTTTGTTTGCCGGAGTTACACCGGCGGCACGATGTTTCAGCCCGACGCTGTGCGACACAGCGCTCATGCCGTGGGCAGGAAATGATCAGCAGAAGCAAGTGGTGTTCCCGGCAGGATTCGAACCTGCACTTGTCCGCTTTTGAGACGGTTGCGTCTGCCTGTTGCGCTACGGGAACAAGGTGAGCGAGGCGGCAGCTTACCCAAGGCTGGCGCCCCGCTCTATAAGAAAGAAGGAGGAAATAAAAAAGCAACAGCCGAGGACCGCTCGGTAGTTGCTATTTTTTGAGTTCATCTTCGGCAATCTTTTTGAACTCGCTGATATGATCACCGATACCGTTCTTTATCATGTGGATTGGCTTCATGCCGCGCGTCCTGTGCCATTCTCCATGCGAGTCTTGATAACTCCACGGCGTTTGACGGCCCTGCCGCCCATCATCTGACTCAAGGTAAATGCCAGTGCCGTACTCGTGGAATGGGGCATACGAATTATTGCTTCCGACGTAAACGGCGTTTTCATCGTTGGCCACTTGGTGATTGATGCTGTTTCGCATCGCGCCGGTATCCACGCGGCTTGCAGCGGTAATCACATCCTTGACGTGAGTGACGCCGACTTGCCCCCATGATTCAAGGATGCGCGCTTTCGTTGCTTCCAGATCACGGAGCACTTCATCGGTATGGTCGGCTGTGACCTTTATCGTGAAATCAGCCACTTCTTCTCGCCTCCCGGGCCTGACGTTTCAGCTCTTCCCATTTGTCCGGCTGATAGTATTTGATCTCCCGGAACGCGTAGGAACTGGCAGGAGCCTTGTTGCCCAACAGCTTTTGATACTCTTCAAGCTGTTTCATATCTGCCTGCGTAAATGGATGTGCCGCTGCCTTTTGCCATTCGTCAAAGTCCATGCCGCGCATCTTCGGTGATTCTTTCACGGTATCGCCATCAAATCCCTTTACCCTCGCCAAGAGAGTACAGCGACAATTCCAGATTTCCTTCTGAGGCGCGTCACTCTCTCCTGTGCAATCGGCTGGATAGTAGATGGTATAACCGTCCGGCGTGTAGAAAGGCTCGTCCACAGTCGTGCGCTGGCCGTGCATTTGCCTGTGAGCGTGACGAGTGCGATCATCAAGTGTCGCTTGCCATTCAATGGTGAAGTCAATGCCGAGACGCTTTGCCCGCCGAAAGCTTTCATACCGCCCGGCGTTCTGTGCGCTTGTGGTCATCGTGCGGGCATAGCGGACAGCGGCGTTATAATCCATATTCGCTACGCTGCTCAGGCGATCTGCTATCTGATACGGGCTCTCGCCCTGTAGAATGCCCTGCAATACAGCGGACTGTATCTTGCCTTTATCCCATTGCATGGCCTTGTTTGCGGCGATTTCAGCGGCCTTTTTGGGGCTCGGCGGCGGCATGAGTTGGCGCGTATCTTTCAACAGATATTCGGCTGTATCATGATTATACAGCGTAAAGCCCGCGTCGATTCCCGCGTCGTGCTCGATTTGATAGGCGGCATAGTTGCCATTGAGCGCGTACACATCCGCCATCTGTTCTTCGGCGATCTTGAGCGCAATGTTGCGGGCGTTATCAAGGTCGGCGGCAAGGACGTCTTTCATGTCTTCCCAGCGCTTGCCCATGGCCTCATGCCGAATACGCCAGTTGTTGAAATCCTCCTGAGTAATCTTCCCAGCATCAAGCAGAGCCTTTTGCTTTGCTTCCTGTTCAGTAAACTGCTTCATATAGTCCTGATACTTCTGTGCCATTTCGCTTGCTGCCTGCGCGTATTCCTTGGCGATACGATCTTCCAGATCGTCGAGGATCTTGTTCGTGCGCTCATGTCCGATATCGGCCATTACTCTTCACCGGCTCCCGGCGGATTCCCCTGTCCGCCGTTCTGCTGGGCCTCCAATGCTTTCAGCCTCGCTTCCGCTGCCTTAAGGCGGTCTGCATCCTCGGCGTCCATTTCCTTCAATAGCTCATCCGCCCTGTCGCCGTCGCCCATGATCTCAAGCGCCTTCTGCGTGACGTAATCAAAGGGAAGATGTGTTGCCGCCATCATGAGCGTCTGCATCTGCTCCGTGGTGTTGGCAAGCGTTGAGCGCGTGAATGTCGGCGTATCGTCAAGCCCTGCGACAGTAAGAATGCCTTGGATGAAATCAATCACGCACAGCTCGAACTGATCCACTTTGCTATTGTGCGCATCATAGGCCGCGCGAATCTGCGTTGCTGTGACGTTTCCGGCGGCTATATCGTCGGTGTTAACCGCCATAGCGTCACGGTATAGGTCTTTTTCAAGGCGATTAAGAATCGCCTCACGGCTGTTGTACGGCGCTTCTACGCTGTGGCTCTGCACCTGTTCACCATTTTCGACCGTTGCCGCTTTAACCGTGCGGAGACGGCGGACGAACTCAGACAAGTCTACATCATCCATGCCGCCCGCATTGCTGATTGTCCAGTAGAGCAAAGACGCCTCATCAACGTTGTTGGCAAAGCCGGATTTGATGAGGTCATAACAGTCGATATTTTCCCGCAAACCTTCAAGCTCACTTTGATGGTAGACATTCGCCCACAGCGGGACGATAGGAAACGCCGGGTAATTCTCACCGATGTACTCAAGTGTCCCGTTCATTGCGTCGATCCTGTCACCCCTGGCGCGGATGATGTACGGGCGCTTCGGTGTCAATATCTGCCCGCCGGACGCGCCTTGCCGCCAGATATAATCTGTGTAGCCGTCCAGTTCAAACAGTGTTGCCCGGAGCGGCTTGCCGTCTGCGAGCTGCCAGAAGCGAACACCCGCGCTTGTCGCACCTGTTTCTTCATCGTCCAGCGGAACAAAGCACGGCAGGACAGTCGAAAAAACTGGGAACACCTCGATATGATCCAGATTGAAAAACGCATAGCACACGCCAGCGTCGAGCGCATATTTCGCCACCTGAGCCGCCCTTGCGTCAAAGTCTGCGCCCAGGCGCTGCGCCGTGTCCTCTTTTGAGAATGTCACGCCGTTACCCAGGAGCGTTTGTACCTCCTGATTTGTGAAGCGGGAAAAGAACTTTGACGGCAGCTTGAAATTGGCGCTGATATTGTCAGCAACTGCTTTTCCTGTCACCGTGTAGAGCAACTTTTGGAAACTGCGGATAGTCCTGTTTTGCCCGCGCTCATACTCGTCGGCGATCTGCGCGGTCTTGAACAGGTCACTGTTGCGGTGTTGGCTAATCAGCGAGCGTACAAAGTCCATGCGCCGCGCTTCATCGTCGGGCGCGATCTGCTGTAAATCCTGATATGTGTAAAACGTCTCAATCACCTCGCATCCCGGCAAATCAATAAAGAATGCCGTCGTATACTCGCGGTGCTTTGTTGCCCGGTTTCTGCCAAATGTCTTGGCAACAATAAGAAACGGCGTCGATATGGTGGTTATCCGCATCGGGATAGCCGCTCATAATCTCGCCGTCTTTCGTGCGCATATATTGATAACTTACAAACTCATTGTATGTATCGGGGCAGCGTTTCGTGTCAATCACTATCTTTTTAAGTGATTGCATCCAAACCATGCGCCTGTTGACACTTCCCGGCCCTTTTGTGACGCCGTAGCATTTTAACCCGTACTTGTTATAGTCTGCTATGCTCTTCGGGTCTTCGGAGTCAGCAACGATCTTGTCCTGCCTTGTTAGCCCGCGCTCTTTGAGCATGTTTGCCGTCTTTTCGTTGTCCATCTTGTAGGCGGTAAGCTCATCGAATATATAAAGCTCTTGCTTTGCTGGCGAGAAATAACAGGAGTTATAGGCAAACGGGTCGGGGAAATAGCCCCAGTCAACGCCGTGACGGACTCTATCAAAGTTGGCTATTTCATCATCTGTAATCTCGCGGATTTCCAGATTCTCAAAGACATCTGATCCAGTGCCAACGGGAATGCCCAAATACTCATGCTGATATGCTTTTTCGTTGGTTTCTTTGAGATATTCCGCCTCATTCAAAAACTGTTCGCCCAACCACTCAGGCGGGGCTTGCAAGTATGTTGATTTATGGCACAACCTGTCCGGGCGCGGTTCCTCACTGTCAAGGTTTGCCCAGTTGTCCCGGCTGATCGGCGGGTTATAACTTTCAAAGTTCCAAAACAAGGAGCCGCCGCGCATTGTAGACTGTAGAATCGTTCTAATTTCCGCGCGTCCGGCAAATTGGTCTTTTTCCTCGAAATGCGTTATGCCGATATAACCAAACGGGACTTTGATGGACTTTATCTTCATGGGGTCATCTGCCCCACGAAACATAATCTTTTGCCCTGTCGGCTTGTATGTCAGCTCAAAAGGAGTGATTGTCGCTTTCCAATATTGAGCCATTCCCAATTCTCCAATGGCCCATAGGTATTGCGAAAACACGCTGTCCCTTATCGTATTGCCAACCTTGCGAAACGCACAAGCGTGTACATTCGGATGCGCAAGCATCAACAGCGGCACAATAAGAGAAACAGCGGACGATTTCAAAGAACCGCGTCCGCCGCCTAAATCATAATGCGTATGTTTGTGGTCAAAAGCATCTCTGGCAAGCTCAAAAAAAGCTGGCCCGAGAAGCTGAGACAGTCTTATTTCAGACATCTATTATCAAAGTTACTTTATCCGTTGTTTTTGCCGCCTCTGCCGCGCTGTGCCGCTTCATAAGCTCTTTCCCAGCATTAAGGCGGTCAGCAAGAGAAGCTTCAAGTCCAAATTGGTCTTTCACTTCTCCGCGCATAACAGAGGTATAAAATTTGAGCACCTCATCAGCAGAAGCAACACGCGCTTTGTCTATTTCGGTCATTCTTGCGGATATATATTCCGAAATAACAGGTTTTGACATGTTTTCAGCGCCTATTTGTTGCGCGCTTCTCGCCTTATATCCTGCTTTTCTTGCGGCTTCTGTTGCGTTTCCGCATTCAAGGTAATATTCTGCAAATGCTTTTTGCTTTGGTGTCAGTGGCATTATTCACCACCGCTCTCCAATTCTGCGGCAAGAAATTTGACAACATCCGCGAGTTGCCACGATTCAAACAGTTTGCGATTCTTGCCGCTTGCGTCTTTTTCGTTACACACGTATTTTGTCACCATCCTTTCTCGCCGTTCGCTGTATGATTGCATTTGATTGATTGATATATTTCGGCCCTGCATAATCAAAGCTGTTTGCAGTTTTAATGTAAGCGCTCGGAGGCTTGCCATATCCTCACCACTTCACATGCAGGGAATATCCCTGTATTTGACTGTCGCACTCTTGAAGCTCAAAGCCGAGACTTTCAAGGACTTTCAGCGCCTGTTGATGCACATATCCATCGTGCCAATAACCATGGTTGCCTTTTGCTGCCTCCTGCTTTATTTCAGCCTCTATATCCTCAAGGTTACGCTCTGCTTCTTTACAAAGCTTCGCGGTCATTTCCCGCGCGTCCTGTGCGCTAATCATGTCTGTACTCCTATGCTGATTTTTAATGGCTGCCGGGTCCCCGCCTCGACCCATGGCACCTGTGCGCCCATGCCTTGACGCACATTCTGGCAGCCTTTTTACCCGCAAACGGTGGATGAGTCCGTCTGCACACCTGTTTTTCCCGGCAGGACCGCGCCATATGGAAGGAGGTTGACCAGAGGGTCCATATGAGCTGTCATAAACGGCGGCCCTTTTACCGCGCCTTGGCTTATTCATCGCCGCTCGGCCCAACGGGGCGCTCGAAGGGGGAAGAGCGCCCGCGGCAATGCTGGAGCTACCGGCTGGACTCGAACCAGCGACCTGGCGCTTACAGGGCGTCCTCGCTTGCCAACTGCGCTACGGTAGCATAAACACGCCCGCCGTGGCTTTTGGTGTCAGCTCGGAAGTCGGCGGGCGCTATTAAATTGTGTGCCGATTTTCACGGCGGTCATATCGCCCGGACGCTCCCGCGTCTGACCCGTGTGGCAGAAGGATGAAAAATGGAGAGAAACACACAAGAGAACAAGCGGCGGATTTATCCGTCCCGCTTTTTTCATGATACTGTTTATATCACAAAAGCTGTGAGCACAGTACCAAGTTTTGCAAATATTTTCAGATCATCCCCAGTTCGTTTGCAATGTCGTAGAAAAACGCCTCGCGGTATCTGTAAAAGCCTGTCCGGGAAACGCCGATGGTGTACAGTTCTTCATAAGGCTTTTTCTTGCCGGATTTGCAATTGATGACAATAGCATCCCGCAATGCAACGCGCATTTCGTCCGGTAATCCCGCGCCGATTCTGTCCCGCGCATGTTCGACTGCCCGCATATCACGCACCCAGGGCAAACACTCCACGTCTTCAAGGCGCATTTCTTTGTCCTCTGTCGTGCGTCTTGCCACATGCGCCCCTGCTGTGAACGTGCGGCGCTCTTCAAAAATTGGCTTGCCGTCCCTGTTCTGCCCTACTTTGACTTTATAGGTGCTGTAATGACCGCCGCTTCCGTCTATGATCGCCTGTCGCATTTCTTTGTAATCCCGGCGGCATCGTTCGTACCCGCGCACAAGCCAGATACACCGCTGCTGCACGTCACGGGGAAGTCGTGGACGTTCCATTCTTTGCCTCCTGTAATGCCTGTGACGCTTCTTCCCTTGTCTGGAACACGTAGCGCCCAAAATCTCTTGGATAGATGTCTACACTTCTATCCCCGGTTTCGACATTTCGCGTGTAAAACACATTATCGGTCACGTTTCCAATTTCCAGTTCTTCCACTCTGCCGCGATAAGCCAAGAAAACATGGTCCCCAATCTTGTTTGGCAGGATAATCAACCGGCCCTGTTCCTCTGCGTCCTCATACCGTGCGAGTTTGTCAATCGCTTTCTCGCAGTCTTTTGTCATGAAGGCGTGATCTCCGCGCCATTGAGTCAATCTTTCCATCTTACCACCCTCTCCACGACTTCACGAGGCCCTGTTGATTATACGGTGTAAAATTGATAATCGGCCCGAATAATGGCACATGGACGGTCTGCACAATCCACTCCATTTCCTTGTTGTACGCTTCAAGCTGCTCCGGCGTAAGCTGTGCTATCTTGTCAGCAAGCGCGGCTTTTGCCTCCGCCGCCCGTATCTCCGCTTCTGCCGCTTCTTTCCTGTACATTTCGGCTTTTTCCTTGCTCTTGGCTTCGGCTGCCTGGTATTCAGCTTCGCGCCGTCTTTCCTCTGCCGTCTCTTTGATGATTTCCAGCGCTTTTACGGCGTCCTTCGCTTTGTAGTGAGCAGATACAGCTTGAGCGGCCTCCCGCACGGCTATGACGGCGAATATGCATGCCACGGCTACGATGATATTCATACGTCCCCGGCCCTCCTGTGCAAACTTCTTTCGGCTGAAAATCCGTCAGGATAGCGGGCTTTGAGCTTTTCAATATTCAGCTCCATAATATCCTCCAGATTCCAGCCGTTGGCGGTGCAGTATTCAGCGATCATCCAGAGTATATCCCCCACTTCCTTTTTTGCGTGCTCTTCGTCGAATTTATGGCCCTGGTATTTCTTCTGATAGAGGCCGTGAAGCTCTCCGACCTCGGCGGACATTCCGTGTAGCGCGTGAGCAATCTTGTGTTCTTTCTTGATGCAAGCGATTGTCCGCGCTGCAAGATTCTGATATTCATTTCCGGTCAATTTCTGTTTCCCCCTGTTCTTCAAAATGCACACAGCAGCGCGGGTGCTCCGTGCTCGGGCAGAAGTCCGCGCAATACGGGCTGTCGGCGTTGACGCACACCTCGTCTGCCAGCCATTTGCAAACGTCGCTCATTTCTTTTCTTTCGCCTCCTGTTTTCTTCTTTCGTCGTGCTCTTTGAGCGCTCCGAAAACGATGATGTACGCCTCATCCAGCAAGTTCAGGCTTGGGCTTCCGTTTCTTTCGTGCTGGGCTACGCTGTGGGCTGCGATCAGTGGCGCGATGATGTGCCATGCTTCCATTCCCGTTATAAGTCATCATCCTCTCTTTCCAATATCTCCCGGATCTGCTCGGCGTTCACATCGATGATCTCCATCACCAGATCTTCGATCAGGTGTCCTATCATGATGCAGCGCTTTTCAAATCCGCAGTTGAAGTAATTTGTGGTGATCCGGTCCTCTTTTTCGTTTCTGGTGACCAGCACGGCCTCGCTCACGCCGTGCTCCAGAAGTTCCTGCGCTACCCGGTCTGCAAACTCGGCCCACGGCTGCTCAGTTGGGTTCAGCATCGGCTATCGCCTCCAGCATCTTTTTTCGGTCCTCTGACACAAAGCGCCTGACTATTGCGGTTGCAATATCGTAATAATCTATTTCTCCTGTTTGCTGTCTGTTTGCGTAATATTCATAGATCGCATTGGCGTTGTCTTCTATGAATCGGAGTGTTACGATACCATCCCCGTTTTGGCTGGTTTCAAATGTCGCACCGCTTACCAGAAAGCCCATATTGAACGATTCGCCGCGCTTCTTGCCGCTGATTTTCATTGCAGAAAGGCCGTCAACAATTCGGTCGATCCTGCTATCTGCTTTTTTATCGACGATAAAGCTGGCCCCAGTTAACTCGCTATTCGTAGCCGCCGAAATGACGCACTGCTCGAAAACTGAAACAATGTCATCGTGCAACATGCGTAAATCTGGAATTTTGCATCTATATTGTTCGATTTTTACCTCTATTGTCGGAAGCTCCGGCAGCATGGATAAAACCGCACCTGGCGGCATGATGTCCTTAAAGGCTCCGGCCTTTATTCCCTGACGTTTATATTCCACGGTTCACACCTCCTTGATCCTTGGTTTCCTTTTCCATTCCGATGATGGCCTTCGGTTCTTTGCTTGGTCCCCTCTTGGTATCCATCGGCAATTATTGGGCTCGTAATTGCCGTTATTATTGATCCTGTCAATAGTCAAATCATCCGCATAGCCGTTTGCAAGCGCCCAATCTCGGAATGCTTCAAAGCTTTTTTCCCACTCGTCACACACTGTAATCCCGCGTCCGCCATAGTTTGGATATGCGTGGTTCGTTTGGTTGTTGCATCTCGCCCTCATTGAATACCAAATGTGAGCAATCCGCGTATTGCATTCACCGTGCTTTGTCATTTGCTTTTTCCAATAATCCGACCTGAAGCATCCACAGCTTTTCGATTCTCCTTTACGGAGTACTATACCGAGAACCGTCACCTCATTCCCGCAATCACAACGGCACCGCCAAAAAGCATTTGTTTTTCTTGGTTGACTCGGTGCCTTTTCAATAACTGTTAATCTTCCAAAGCGTTCCCCTGTTAAATCGATCAATTTTGACATGTTAAACCTCTTTGACTCTAATGCCGTATTGATAGAGCATAAGCTTTTTCTTAATTTTGAAGATTTTATAAGCTGCGCCGTCCCGGTAGCCCTTCACATCCTCCACAACCTCGCGGTCGGTGTTTATGTCGTGGTAGACAAAATCCGCCCAATAACTGACCTCTTTCTCGATCACGCGCCCCGGCTTGTGCTTGCCCTTGTTCTTTCCGCGAGCGAACACCTCGGTGCTTTCCTCGCGCTGGGCCGGAATGAGGACGTACTTGACCTGTGTGCGGAGGTTGTCGATCTCTCCAGCGCGCTCCAGGAGGCGGAGCTCCTGGAATCTGCGCTCTTCCTTACGGGAATCAAAGCCGCCGCTCTTGCGGGCGTTGAATTTGTTTCTGGGCTGCCGGTATCCATATCCGTAGTTCATATGCCGTATCGCTCCTCCGGTTTCCTGTAGAGCTTCCCGGCGTACCGTTTGAGTTCTTCTTCATGGTTTGCGCATGTCACCCACAGCTCCGGGTCATACTCCATTTCCTCTTTGGCGCTTGCGTCCATGTCCTTTGCCACTTGCACAAGCATTTCGTCGAGCTTGCCCAGGCGCTTTTCTCCCCAGCCCATCCGCCCCAGAGCGATGGTCACCATGTCCATCTGGAACACACGCGCACAGTGGCGCTCTTCTCTGAATTTGGCCTCATATTCCAGCCTCAAGGCGATGAGCTTTTCTTCGTACTCCCGCTGCATCTTCAGTAAAAATGCGCTCGGTTTAGGCATTGTCGGTTCCTCCCTTTCAGAACAGCAGACTTCCTGTGCTGTCCCATTTTGTGTAAAGCTTGCAGTTGGGACGCAGGATCAAATATTTCAGCTCCTGCTTTACCTCGGTGGACATGCAGTCATCGTCCAGGACGGTGGACAATCCGTCCACATCAAAGCGTGTCTGCCCGAATGGCAGAGTTTCAAGCGGCCTGCCATGCTGCCGGATGTAATCCTTAAATGCTTGCACAGTTTCTGGCTGTGCAGCGTGTTCGGCGATCCACCGATTTTGCGGGCATTCACTATTGGGGTCGGCATAGAGTACGCGCAGGGTTATTTGGTCTGCCTGTAGCCTTTCTCTGACGTACTTAAAAACCACTGACGGCACATCGCCATCCTCATACCAGATTTTATCTGTCATATTCAGAGATATTCGCAGTGTCATTCCGGCACGTTTTATTTTGTCGCACATATCGCTGATCTTGAAAGGCTTCTTGTTGCCCGTGTAGGCGATATTTATTTCCGAGAACAAAGAGCTGATACTGAGACTGACCGTGTTCACGCCAACGTGATCTCGCAGAAAATCGAGGTAGTTTGCATCAAGAAATGATCCCGCCGTCTGGATACTGATGTGACGGAAAGGTTTTGAAAGGCTTTCATTCAGCAATCCGAAAAGCGTTAAAAACGGCCTGTTCTGTGTTGGCTCCGCATCGCCGGTCAGGATCATGGTGTTGCAATTGTTGTCCCTCGCATAAGCAAGCCGCTTTTTATACTCGGTGATTGCTTTGTGAAGCTCAGGGTTGGAGAAGTCCATCTCGTTTCTTCCGTAGTCCTCGGAGTGCTGCTGGCTTACGCAAAACGCGCAGTTGTTCACGCACTTGCCTGCCGGAACTACCACGGACAAGGATTGGATGTTCATTTATTTCTCTTCCTTTCCTACGCTGCGCAGGCGGTCACACTCGCGGCGCAATCCGCAAAAGAAGCACATCCCTGGCGTTCCCATTGCTGGGAGAGCGTGGCATCGGTTGTACATAACACGCAGGCTGTTCTCCATCCGGTCGATGCGCTCCTGTTTCTTGCGGATCGCCGCGGTCAGGTGCTTGTTTTCCTTCTCCAGCTTTGCTGCTTTCTGCCGTGCCTCGCTGTCGAGCGCGGCCTGCATCTCTTCAAGCGTCATTTTTCCCCTCCATTTTTCTAAATCTCTATCAATGTGAAAGTGTGAATGATCCGTCCTTTGTCCTGGTATAAATTCCCTAAAAGATCTCGTCCGACATCAACAAAAAGCGATTCTGCTTCCATCCTGCCGAGGTAGACGCGGTACTCATTTCCTCCGATGTTTAACGTGCCTGTGCAATCGTTCCTGTTAAAATTCGCCACAATCTGGTTTCCTGCATACTCCGTCCCGCAGTACGCACATTTGTGCCCAGACAATGGTGCTCCGCAGTTGATGCAGTTTGTCATATCTCCGCCTCCCACAACGGGAAATCTCCCGCGTCTAAGCATGACTGACATTCTCGCCCCATGTCTCGTGTTCTGTGCTTGCAGTTGTGGCAATCGTGGGGCTCCGGCTGCTCCAGCATGATCTTCCCGCAGTTCGGGCAGCGCTTTGTCTTCCCGTAAGTCTGCCAGTTGCCGCAGGCCGAGCACACAAACTTTTTTCTAAACACGCCGTATGGGTCGAGCTTGTTCGGCTCGTCATCTTGAACGATCCAGTATGCGGGTGTCTCGCGATCTTCCTTCTCGGCCAGCAGTTCCTCGATGGTGTCCGCGGCCTCCGTGAACAGCGGCCCGAGAATGTGGCGCTTGTAATGGCGCAGCGTTTCGACCAGCGCCCGTTTGTCTTTGTGCATGATTCTTAGCCCCCTCAGAATTTGAAGCACTCGTGCTGCTCCCGGTCGTACATGGGCTTGTATGTCACTCGGTACCAGCGGTGCTTCCAGTTGGCCGATGTGACGGTTCCCTTGACCGTGCATCGCTCTATGCGCTCATTTGCGGCTTCTGTGCCGTTGCTCACGCCGCTGCTGTATGCGGTCGGCACAAAGGTCAGCGTGTCTCCTACGTTAAGCATCCGGGGCCTCCTTCATACCAGCGCCGCAGTTGGGGCAGAAATTTCTTGTTGCAAACGGCATATCATATCCGCACTCAGAGCATTTAATTGACCACCCGTGTTTCTCCCATTTGCCGTACCGAACCGGCCGCACGTCGGCGTCGGGGATTTCGTCCCTCAATCGTTCCACTACGTATTTTCTGTCTTCCTCGCCATCAAGCGATGCTGATTCTGTCAAAATCCATTTTTCGAGGAACTTAAACTTGATATACTTATCCATCCGTTACCTCCATCGTTATGTCCGGTGCAAGCTCCCGCTGGTCGCCCGGTTTGGCGAATCGCCCGCACCATCTGGCGGCATCGTAGGCGTCCTGCTGGTCGGCGCTCCTGAACATCAGTTCCCCGACTATCTCCCAATACCGCCAGCACTCGAATTTCACAGCCTTGCGCTGTGTAGTGGAGCGGATCGTCACATAGACTTCCCGCTCCTGGATTTGCGTTTTGCGGGCCATGGTTATTTGCCCTTGCCGCCCACGATGAACTGCTTGCACATGCCGCCAATGCGCTGACCGCAGTTTTCGCAGGCTTTCTTTTTCTCGGTTGTGGTGCGCCCGGTGATGGGCTTCACCCTGAAGCCACCGTTTTTCATTTGCTCTGCGCAGGCATCGCAGAGCGTCAGGATTCTTTCAGCCATGGTCTTTCTCCATTTCCGCCCGCAGGCTGTCCTTGATGTAATAATCAAGGCCGAGCTTTCTGCAAAGCTCCTCTGCATCATGCCCGAACTGTTTCCAGTCGATGTCAGTCGGGTGGTAGTTTAGCTTGCCGATTTTGACTTTTGTGAATAGTTTGTGGTGCCTCTCAATACAACTCAATACCGCTTCGGCATCAATCACAGGTTCAAAGCTTACCCATGTTCTTATTCCGGTCAGAAAGGCATTTGTCAAAATGGCAAGCCTTTTGTGCGGTTGGATTGCGCCAGGTTCCGCTCCTCCATCTACCGGCTTTCCAGAAATCGTAATCCCGTACAAGTCCTCGCCGTCCAGCAGATCGAAGTCCCTGCTTCCGTCACCTTTGGTGAGGATTTGGACATGATTCCCGTGCTCTTTCAATAGCTTGATGATCTCGCGTGTAGCGCTGCTATCATAACCTGTCGGGTATGGATCGCACGTGAAACACAAGTGGATGAGCTTTCCAGTGATATGCTCCTTTTCGAGTTGCTTTCTGACTTCCTCCACAATGCCGGGGCGCGGCTGTACATTGCTGTGGAACGCCTCACGGTCTTTGTGCAAGACTGACGGCGCAAAGCAGTAATAGCAGCGGTGCGGGCAGCCGGTGTAAATGTTCAGCGCCAGATCGCCATACTCTTTGGCTTTGCCTTTCGGCTCGTAGATCGGTGGTTTCATCCGTTTTCCTCCTGTTTTTGTATTTTTTCCGCATGCCGCGGTCATAGTCTTTCTTCGGGAAGCAGCGCGAGGTGCATGTCTCGCGCCGCTTGCAGTTATCGCAGGGGTTTGTCATGGATTCGCCCACCATCTGGGGCCGTAGTATGGCACCATCGGGAGCTGGTTATATACCGGGTACGACGGAATATAAAACGGCACATACTCTTTCTTTGGCTCTTCCAGTGCTTTGTTGAAAGCTGCAAGCTGTTCTTCGTTCATGGCACCGATTAACTCCGCCAGCTTTGCCTTTTCCTGCGCGGCCCGTTCCTCTGCCTCTGCGGCCCTGCGTCTCGCGTCCTGCGTCTCGGTCTTCGCCTCGCTGTCACGGATCGTCTTGGCGATGATCTCTTTGGCGTCCTGCGCTTTTTTGTGGTCTTGGATTGTGTTTACAATCCTCATTCCGATGATGAATGTGGTAATCCACACCAGTGCGAAAATCTGAATGTTCACAGTTCCTCTGCCCTCCCGTATTTCTCGAACTCCATCCACCAGTCGTACACGTCCTCTGCGGTCGTTCCCATGCGCCACGCGCCGTCGAGTTTTCCGCGCCGCGCTCTCTCTTTGAGCATCGCATCAAACGCCCGGAGGTATGCCGCCTTGTATTTCGGCCAGCGCAGGAAGTCGCGCTCTCGGGATCTGATCCGCGCCATGGGGCAGCCGATACAGCCGAGCCGTGTAAATCCCTGGTTGTACAGATCGCAGTATGGTACCTTCTCCGCGAGGATAAATGCCCACACGTCATCGTCCGTCCAGTCGATGATTGGGTTTACCATGGTCTTTCTCCGCCGATAGCAGCTCTCCACAAGTCTGCGGTTTTCGTCGCTATCGTTTGTCAGGATTAGGCTTCCGTGGCGTTCGTTGATCTCGAATCCGTCATCCTCGTCATCAAAAAGCCCAGTCTGGCCCTCCACCTCGCTGGGCCGGAAGTCGCCCTGGATAACCACGGCCCCTTGGTTTTTCTTTCGGTTCGAACTTTCCGCCCAGCGGACGCCGGTCACGGTAACGCGTCCGTCGCCCCCTGATTCCTTAAGCTTCTCGCAACAGTAACGGACAATGCGTGTAGGCGGCATGAGCTTTTCAGGGATCAGGTTCCACATCGTGATCGGCTTTCCGGCCAGCTTCTGGTTCTTGTAGTCCGCCGGGTACCGCGGGACCTCGCGCTTTACGTCCGGGTGCTGCTCTTTGATAAATCGCACCAGTTCCGGCGGGTCCACACTTGTCACTCGGTAGGCGGCATCGTATTTGACGCCTGCCATGTCCATGATGGCCTTGCACGTCACGCTGTCCTTGCCTCCGCTGAATGCAAGGTAGTAACCTTCTTCCGGCTCGAATGCTTTGAGCCGCTGGATGCTCATGTTTACTTTGTCTCGCAGCTCACTCATTCTTTTCCTCCTGCTTTTTGTATGGCTTGAATCGATCACATGTCCCGTCCGGCTTTACAAAGCCGCCGGTGCAGTAGATCCCGCAGATGTCCGTGCGCATCCTCGCGTAGAAGCAGTGGCAGCAGAGCTTGTTTCCCTCTGGCGGATAATACCTTTCCTTCTTCATCCATCGTCCACCTTTTCCTGCGTCTCGTCGATCAGGCTGTGCGCTTTTTTCTGTCGGATGCCGCGCACGTCCAGGAGAACCTTGCCTCCGTCCCTCATTTTGATGGTCAAGTCGTACAGTCCGTCTTTCCGGCGGATCATCTCAGTTATGAGCTCTTGCATTTTTCAATGCCTCCCTTGCTTTTCTGCTGTTCTCGGCAGACTTTTCTTTTCTCAAGCATCCGCAACTCTTTGTTTTACCGTCTCTTAGGTTCGCACCGATTACTACCGTCTTGTTTCCGCATTTGCACTGGCAAAGCCAGAGCGGTCGAGGCCGGCTGTATCTGTCATCATTCGGCACACGCTCCAATACTGTCAGGCGTCCAAAGGTGCGGCCTGCAAGATCGATCAACGTGTAACTGCCGCCTCTGCCCATCAGCCATCCCTCCTGTTCCATTTGGCGACCAGCTCTGACCTAACCGCCTTGATTTCCTTGTCCGTTGCTCCGTCTCTGAATTTTTCGCTCTCCATGAACACCCGGCAGTGGCAGTAGTCATCGTTTTTGTGAAGACCGAACACATAGAACCAGTGCTCGTCCTCGTCTCTCATGCTGGCAATCGACACTTTGCCGCCGCAAAATGGGCAGCGTTTAAGTCTTGCGCTCATTTTCTTTTTCTTCCTCCTGCGCGTTCATCAGATCGCAGTACCTCTGGCAATCGGCCCTGTTGATAAACACGGCGTGGTATTCGTTGATTTTTGACAGATCATCGGGCATCTTCTTGTATACGTCTGCGCACATGGAGTAATGGTCATAATCTGTTTCTTTTCTATCAAGCTCATAGTACAATTCTCTGAGCTCGTTCCCGACATAGAAATCTTTCAACACAACTTCAAACGGAGTAAAGACTTTCTTTGTTTTCTTGCAAGTGCATTCTTCTTTCATCTCTCTGCCAAGCGGCGAAATGAAATGCCTGTACCTGTTTCGGTCGCACTTGTCGCATTTTGGGCCAACCTCATATTTCGCTGACGGCCTATATCCAATCACTGCGATGTCCGAGAGAATGTCTTTTGCTCTTGCATTCTTTGCTTCCCGTTCAGCGTTTTCTTTGGCAATACGCAAGTTGCGCACAGCTTGGTCGTGCTCGCGCTTCATCTCTTGCCAGTTTTCTTTTACTTCTCGCAGATCTGCATTCTCAGCCCTCAGTCTATCAATTTCCTCTCGGATTTCTTTTCTCACATTGTCTCGAATAGACTGCTTCAAGCATTCCATCTCTTGCTCGAACTCTGACGGCTCATAATAGTCTTCCCGCATGTTCATCCCCCCCATTTCCAGAAATGCGTCCTGGTTGTAATGTCCCACGTATCTCTTAGTGTGATTCCGTCGCGCTCGAAGCTTGCAAACACATAGTCCTGTGAGATTGCCGGGTGCTCCTGGGCTGCAATCTCGGCGAGGATCTGCAAGGCCAGCGTATAGTCTTTCTGGGTGACCTCGTTGTTCTCCGAGTAACCGACCCACTGTTTCGGTTGCTCTATGACCTCGACAATTGTGCTCGGGTAGGCCGGATTCGCCACCCGGCAGGCGATACACTGTGCCAGTGTCCGGTAATCGTCCGCGCCGTAGCCGAAAAGCTTCAGGCCGCTCATGAGCTTTGCAAATGCCGTTGCCTCCTGTTTTTTTAGTTCTTCCCGCGGATCTGGAGGCATCCCGATTGCTGCCGCCTCCTGCTGTGAGAGGTAGTCATTGACAAAGCGCTCCTGCCATGCCTCGAAGCGCTTCTCCTGCTGCGCCTGAGCGACGCGGAAAGAAATCAAGGCGGTCAGCATAAGGACGAGCGCGGCGAGTATGGCCCAACCGATAGCCCGCGCCGACCTGTTCCGCCGTGCGCTCTCAAATGCAAGCCGCGCCCCGGCCATGACTGAGAAAAAACCGTTTTTGATTTCAGACGCTTGCCAATTTGCAAATTTTATGTTATTATTCATTCGCATTGTCCATTTCCTTCTTTTTGCCGCCCCCGGTTTTAGCCACACCGGGGACGGTTTTTATTTTCTATCGCCCTCACTTGATGTCCACGACATGGTATCTGCCGTAGCCGCTGGTTCTGCCGGAACCGATGCCGAGGCCGAAACCACTGTAATCAATGATCGTTGCGATTTCCGAGATGGAATAAACATGCTCGGTGTAACTGATGGGGATTTCCGCTTTCCAACCCTGAAAGTGATTCAGTCGGCAAGTAACCGGGGAGCCGCGCTTCGGGGTCATGAGGCGGGTATCGACGAAATGATTTGCAAAGGTGATCGGGACAAGGCCACGGGGCGCAACGATGTTGACAGCGTTGTCAAACTTGGTGCTGTACTTGTCAATTTCGTTGCGGCACACCGCCTGTCCCCAGCTCTTTTTCAGGCCGAAAGCCGTAATGCACGGCGCGTTGTTCTTGAGCATGTCATAGAACATTTCTTCTGTGCAATCTGCGTTTGTGTCCTCGCAAGGAATACCGTCACGCCAGTGCATGGAGGTGATGATCTGCTCCCAGCGGTTGCTATGCTGTGCTTCCCACAAAGCCTGCGCCTTGCGGTCATCGGCAATCAGCGCCCTCTCGTTGGAAGCGTTCATTTTGTTCAGAACAAGGTCGCCGTCTCCCTCAATGACGATGATGGCGTGATTAACCTTTGCTTTCTGAATCGTGATCTCCTGAGTTTCCGTCTGTTTTTCTTTCTTGGTAGCCATTGTGTTTTCCTCCTGTTTTTTGTTATGGGCTTGAAAGCCCTGCGAAAGAATGATTTTCTGTTGTTCTATATTGTCCTTGAGTGTCCTATAATACCCTGTGCTGTTATGTTTGGTATTTGAAGGAAAATCATTCCTTCGCACGGCGTTCAAACCGTGCGCTTGGCGCTGTAATGTAGTGTAATTTAGTTTTCTGCGCTTTCATTTTCTGTTTTGCAGTTTCGGGCGCAAGGCCGTGTGAAAGGCTGATGCTCTGTACTGTTCTGCGGTGTTCTGTCGTGTAGTGCATTGTGGAGTGTTGTATTTGAAGAACCGTTCAGCCCTTCACACGGCCTTGCGGTCGTGCGCGTTGATTGGTGTTGTCGTAGTGTCTCTTGTAATCCGCTGTTTTGTTTTTTTAGACGTATTGTGTACTTTATTGCTCAATCGTGTCATGTGGTATCATAATATGTATTTTTGGTTCGCCACGCGGCGCTCCGGCAAGGGCATGTAGTGAGTTGATTTGTGGTGTTTTCTGCTGATTTGTTATGTAATGCCGTTTCATTTCATGCTCTTTCCTTGGGCAACATGCCCTTGCTGGAACGCCGTGTGTTGACGTGCCTGATAGCATGATTAAGTGTTTTGAGATTTACTGTTCTAAGTTTTATTATTTGGTTTTGTTCTTGCGCCGTTCCAAACAGCACCGTCAAAGGTTTTGCCATGTGCTGTCCTGTTTTTTACTTTTCTGTCATGACCTTTCCTGTTTACAGGTGTTTTTTCAAAGGCAAAGCCCTTGACGGTGCTGTCTGTTTTGTATTGATCTCTGCTCAGTTGTTATTTACTATCTAAACTTGACTTGTTGCGCGCCGTGGGCGCGGTCATGGCTTGAGTTGTATTGTTTTGTCGTATTATTTGCTGTAGTTATCGATGATTTTTTGTTCTATATTTTTTGACTTTTTCAAGCCATGACCGCGCCCACGGCTGAATATCACGGGAACTGCGAAATTAACCAATCAAGCTCCTGCAAGCTCTGATATTTCCGTTTGAAGCTTTGCAGCGCTGCATAAGCCTCTTGGAGAAGTGCCTGGTATTCATCCTGCCGCTTGAAAATCTGTATCATCGGCTTATAGCCGCAACCGTCGATTTTGTGGAACGTCCTGATCTCCGGTTCGTCTTCTTTGACTTCCCCGCGCTTGATAACCAGACAGCCGACGACGTTTCGCGCTTCCTGAATCCAGCATTTTTGAGCCGCCTTCTGCACGTTCCATGTAAAGCACTTATGAAGCTCGGTATTTTCGTCTTTTGCGCGGGCAATGATCTGCTCGGGCGTTGCGCTATCTCCGATTGACAGTATCTCTTCCGCTACTGTCTGCGCGTCTACGCCCTTGTACAGAACCTCGCCGATCTTGCTCCACTTTGATGTTACATTGTCCATTTTCTTACCCTCGATTATTTAGCTTCTGTGTATTTCCCCTCGCGGTATTTGATCGTCCCGAATGACATCCGAGCTTTGCACTCGCCGTACTCGTCATCATGAACGAACGGGTCAACCTCTTCCGCCTCGACCGTTTCGATCCGTGGCTTGTCCTGCGCCTGCAACCACCGGCACAGATCTCCCGCGCCCCGGATAAAACCATATCCCGCGAGAACCGCCAGCAGGACGTAAAACGCCCGGATTTCGATTTTGTACGCGCCCGCCAGAATCGCGGCCAACATCGCCGCCATGATGAGCGTCACAAACATAGATTTGTTTCTGTTCATTGTGTTTCCTTCCTTTCGCCTGCTTATATGCGTTTTGTTTTGAGATAGTCGCGATGTAAAATATCGCTGATTTCAACTTGTGTTCGCCGCCGATCATAAACCGCGGCACGTTCGGCCCGGTGCTGCTTGAACGTCTCACAATGAGCGCCGCATCCGGGATAGCGCCCCGGACAGTCACGAGGGCAGACGGTTTTTGTGTTCATCCTTGCCTCCTAAAACGGTATACCGCCGCTTGTGTTGTTCCTGCTGTTGTCCTCCATAATGCGGGCGTTCATCCCACAGAATCGCATGTTTACGATTCCTGTTGCGCCGTGCCGGTTTTTGTCAACAATTACCTGTAAGTCTTGACTTTCCCACGGCTTCGGCTTGTCTTCTTCTTTCGCGTAAGCCGCTGGGCGAAACAGCAAGCTCACCACGTCGCTATCCTCTTCAATCGCGCCGCTGTCGCGTAGATCAGCCATTGTAGGCCGCTTGTCGCTCCTGCCCTCGCTTTGTCTGTTGAGCTGGCAAAGAGCGATAATTGGGATTTTGAGCGACAGCGCAAGCTGTTTCAAACAGTGCGCGGTGTCTGTCATAATGTCGTATCTGCTTCCGGTGATACGCGGGCGGACAAGCCCCATGTGGTCAACAATTATCAGATCAAGCCCGTCAATGCACCGTGCCTCGCGCTCTATGTCCTCGATTGTCGACGGAACATCCCGGATGTAAAACTGGAGCTTTGACAGTTCGTCAAAGGCTGTTGTCAGTCTCGCCCAGCTCTTGTCATCCTGCCCGCGCATCCCGTCATAGATACGCGAACGGCTGATACCGGACTTACTTGCAAGGCGGCACGACCACAATTGTACAAGTGGCATTTCAAGGCTGATATACAGCACCTTCCCGCCGTGAGCGGCTATGTTGTCGCCAATTGCAAGGGCGATTGTTGACTTGCCTGTGCCCGGTCTGGCGGCTATGGTAATCAGCCCGCCCATCACAAGCCCGCCTGAAAGCTGCTTGTCAAGGCTTGCAAATCCGGTCGAAAGGAATGTCCGCGCTTCCCCGGCGGCTACTGCGTTGATGTAGTCCATGACATAGTTTGCCGCGTCCATGGGAGCCATGACATTACCGCCGCCGTCTTTGAGGATGTCTTGCAGCTTTGCAATTGCCTCAACAGGGGACAGCTCACCGCTCGCGACTGCTGTTCCTATCTCACGCCCGCGCCGCTTCTGTGCGTCCTCATGGATAACGCGGGCTGTAGCCTCGACATTGGCGCTTGTGACGTATAGCCGCATCAACTCCGCGCAATATTCTGTTGTCACAGCGCGGCCTTGCTTGACCGTTTCTGCCTGTATCAGCGCCGCATTGCAAGCCGCTCCGCTTGCTGTCAGACTTGACGCGGCCGCATAGATCGCCCGCGCCGCCTCGTTTTGAAAATCGCCCTCTGTGACAATCCCGCGCACCGCTGCAAGCGTCTCCGTTGAATACATGAGGATGCAGCCGGCAAGGTCATTCTCCGCGAGGGCTATTTGTCTCTCATCGTTTGTCATAGCCTGGTATCGTTCTCATATCCTGCCATTGCCCAGAACCCTCCGGCCACTCCACCATGTAGCGTAGATCGTAGCTTTCGGACTGTTTCAGCTTTTGCGGCTGTTGAGGCTGTTGCTGGTTCTTCCCGGCGTTATGGCGCCGCTCCGCCTGTAACACCGCTTCCATATCCCGCAATCCGTCACGCTCATAACGGGCAAGGATAGCCTGTATATAGCTCCATCCCGTTTTCCGCTCGTCAAGCGCAATACTCAGGGCGTGGAGTACCACATCCGCGCCGAGGCTTGCGGTGTATTGCTTCAAGCTGTCAAGGCACACCGGGGAAGGGGAAGGGTTTACCCGGTCGAAGAAAAAGGTCATAACACGGGAAAGATCGTTGTCCTCGCGCGCGGGCGCGTGCGCGTTGGATTCCGTATTCGGATTGGATTCGGATTGGATTGGATTACGGGGACATTTGCAATCATCTGAAATCATTTGATTGCAAGCGCTATCTTCTGAGTTAAAGCTTCCATCCGGTGCAGGATATTTGCTTTTCTTTGCGCGAATCTGTTGATGCCGGTTCCATGTCTTCATCTGCAAGAAGGGTTTTCCATCTACTTCGTAGGTACTCACCAG
>Ga0310691_10000747_pt1 | contig 56077 bp, 64 predicted proteins | sample 176DNAGHGlowgp2_FD_203887 | JGI IMG/M metagenome (GOLD analysis project Ga0310691, IMG submission 203887) | Sheep rumen microbial communities from Palmerston North, Manawatu-Wanganui, New Zealand - 1766 DNA GHGlow gp2 (v2) (version 2) | ecosystem: Host-associated > Mammals > Digestive system >... | reverse complement strand
GCATATAATAATGTGTAGCCAAGGTACAATTTTACATCATTGTTGCCTAGTTTTAGACTCTTAACATTTAAATCTCCAATATAGAATTTGCTATTAGCCATAACAATGAATTATTAATCTGTTATTATGTATAATGTATTTTCATCTTTTGACTGAAGATTTGTATAATCTGTTTGAGAAATCTTCATAAGTCGTATTCCGTCAAACCTACTTTCTAGCTTTCCAATTGCTTGGTTCAATGTGTCACTAGTTTGTATTGGACTAACAGTGCCCCCACTTGAATAACCAGTCATTGCTGAAATTGTGTTTGATGCTTGTTCATGACTATTACTTGCATATTCACTGTGAGTGTGATTTCCAACAGCAACTGTACTGTTTGTAGTGCCAGTGTTTAGGAATGCCGCATTACCAAGTCCTGTTACATTAACATCTACCCCCTCAACAGAAATAGTACCGTTTGAAGAGCCACTTGTAAAGTCCAATGCACCAGTATTAATATCAGTACTTAGTACTTGTGTTCCGTTAACATTTACATCACGCCAAGTATTAGTATCTGGTACATTTGTGTTACCGCTTGTAACACGTCCATAATCATCTACAACAACGGAGCTATATATGCCAGCAGTTCCTGTTGTTGCAAGACTAATACTTTGGCTACCGTTTTCTTTTGCCCCAACAGAAATACCAGTTCCATTTGTAACACCACTCAACGCACCAAGTCCTGTTAAATCAGAAATTGTAACGTCAGTGCCAGCAGTGATATGCCCATATGAATCTGAAGAAAGTTTCTTAAACCCATTTTGAGAGATACCATTAGCGTGTGTTATTGTAATAGTCCTACCACTAGCGGCTTTATCACTTAATGATACTAAAATTTTAGTATCGCTAGTGACACTTACTACATCCCCACTATCAGCGTATGATTCAGCTTCAGCAAGGGCAGATATACAATTAATGAATGGTATTATGGTATCGTTTGAATTCTTAATGTAAAGAACCTCATTACCAGCCCCATATCCAACAGCTATTTCTCCATATAACAAATCAGCAGCAGATGGTGCTGTAGTACCACTGCTCTTTAAATGAGAAATATGTCTAGCTATATTTTTTGCCATATTTGAAAATGTATTAATTTTAAAAAATTAAGTGGATAATTTTATAAAAATATCCACCTAATTTATTTTATGTGATAATTTAATCAAATGTTCCACAATCATATATGTTTGAAAGTTTCAAACCATCGTTTTCTATGGTAAGTCTTCCACTATCATTAGATGCAGAAAGTGTCAATTCTATTGTGCTTGCAAAGCCATCCTCATTAGGGGTTTCTGTTACGGCAATACCGCCATTAGCACTTGTAATTGTTCGTCCAGAAATAGCGGATTTTCTTGCAGCAATTTCGCTCTTCAAACTTGCATATAGATTTTCTATACCAGTTTGTACAGAATCTGTTGCAGACACACCACTTACCTTTGCAGCACCACTTGTAATATCAGCCTCTGCGGTCAATCCACTAATCTTTGAAGCATCTGTTTCAATGTTATATGTTTTATTGCCAACTGCATCATCTATAGAGGCTGCGATACTACCATTATTTGACGTAATAGCAGTAACAGTTTTTCCACTCAATGCTTCAAGGTCATTAGCATTTGCAATGTTGCTTTCGCTAACTGTAACGGCGGTAATCTTACCATCAACCTCTTCAACTCCAACGGTTACGTGGGTAGAATTGCCACTAACATCAGCATCAAGTCCTGCTACAGAATTGGCAAGAATAGCATCAGCATATCTCTTAGCACCTTCAATAGAAGTGTCACCACTTACTGAACTAGAATTTCCGCTTAATGCTGCAAATTCTTCAGCAACTGCCTGTGCAGATGCAATGTCATCCTCAGTAACTGTAACGGCAGTCAATACGCCATCAGCTTCTCCTACTGTTACAGAAATGTGAGTTGTAGCACCGCTTTCAACAGCATCAAGAGCATTAACTGCTCCGTCAATAGCGTCTTGTACACCAGAAAGCTTGAAACCATTAGCCCCAACAGTCAAGAATGCTTCAGAAGATGGGTCTACAACACCATGAGCAACATGGTCTGTAACTGTAATGCCACTAGCAAATTCAGCCTCCAAAACAAGTGAAGAAATATCGACATATTCAGTCTGGGTATTACCGCTTACGTCAATGTAAGTATATTTAAGATTCTGATAATGTATGTCTGATGAATCCGTAATATATTCAATACTTACAACTGAGCTGTCTTTATAAACCTTAATTGAAGCACCCAATTGGCTTCCATCAGTTCCAATAAGTGCAAACTCTTCTTTAACCGTTGTTGAAGAAGGAGTTATACCACTCAACTTGATGTCAGTATAAACACCAGCATCACCATCTTTTGCAAGCACGTGCTCATTAGTTTTGATATTAACACTAATGTCAGTTCCACTTACAGTAGGTGTTACATTAATAGAACCGTCTTCGTCATTAATAGTAATGGAAGCTGTTTTATTTTCTAATTTACTCAATGCAACGTTGATTGTGTCATCAGAAGCAATGCTACCAGTATCATTGGTTTTTGAATATCCACCAAGTTGCAAATCTTTAACGTTGGTTTTTGTTTCAGATACAACGCCATCAGACTCAGATACTGTTGTTACAACCTTACCATTTTCAGCAGAAGCTGCCTTATCCATTTCATGAATGGTCTTCTGTAATTTACCAAGAGCTTCACCTAGAGTATCACCTGTAGCCACATCAGCAACAGAAGAAGCCTCAGCATATCCAGCTAATTTAATACCACTAATATTAACAGATGTGCCGCTTACTGCGCCGTCAGTCTGATTAAGGCTTACAAGAACCTTATTATCATCAGCAGCTAGATTATAGTCAAGTGCCTCAATTGCAGCCTCTCTAGCATCTTCTTCTGCGTCTATCTGATTCTCAAGTTTTGCAATTGCTTGATTAATTGAATCCGTAGAAACAACAGAACCACTATCACTACCTTTTGCGTATTCAGTAAGTTTCAATGTGCCAACATTAGCAGTAAGGCCACTAATTTTTCCATCAGCTTGCTGAATTTGTGTTAATACTGATGAATCAGTACCGCCAATAGGTCCATAATCAAGGCCATCAAGTACGTTTTCGAACTCCTTGTCATTGTTAAAGAATGTAACTCCTGTAGTGTTACCATTTACATAAACCACTCCAAGTATTGTGCGCACTTCTGTGCTTTCTCCAACCGTTACTGTATAACGTCCAGCAATAGGGCTACCATCAAGAAGTTGGAGTTGTTGGGCTTTAGCAATCAAGCCTTTTTTTGCAGATGCCATATCCGAATAAGTGGATAAGTTAGCATTACGCAAAAATTGAATTGTTCTTAAATTTGCCATAATTTTTTAAAATATTTTATTATTTATTTATATTCTTCCTTCAAGAGTTCTCACTCTAGCCTCAAGGCTATTGTAATTGCTCTGTAATGTTGAAACCCTTGATTCCAAAGCAGATACTCTTGATTCCAATGATGCAATTGCTGAATCATGCCTATTGTTTGCAGTGTTCCTATCAGCAATCTCATTGTCAAGCTTTCTCTCAATACGCTGTTCCTCTCCAGTTGCACGGCTCACCTCAGTATTGATAAGACCAAGTAAAACATTGTCTTGTGCAATCCTAGCCTCTCTTTCAACTCTCTCAGCTTCAAGTGCTCTGTTCTTCTCAACATCTATTGCCTCTTGAATATGGTTTATTGCTACGCCAGACGATGAAACGGTAAGAAAGTTTTCTCCACTACCACTGACGAACTTCTCACTGCTAGGGTCAATTAAAACATTGAATTTAGCATTGTTGAGTATAAGACCATCGCCAGCTTCAAGATTATTAATTAAGTCATTAAGGTCAATGTCAATCTTATCATCATTGTCAAATGTGATTATAAGGTGCTGTGTGTCCTTGTCATATTCGGCAGACTTGACGAGCTTGGAAGGTAAAATGTCTGTCATCTTAATTGACGCAATGGCGTTTCCATCAAGATTTTTGAATATCACTGATTCCAAGTCATTGTCGTAGTATGCACTTCCGAACACCTCAGTATTATGTTTATTATAAAGGTCATCAATGCTATTAAATTCCTTTACATCATTCTCACGGCTTGCCCTCAACTCATCCTCTATCTGGAATCTCTTGCTCATGTAGTCGTTTTCCTCGTCATAGCCATATGGCTCATACATTCTGTATTTTCCCATAATAAAATAAATTTTGTTTTTATATAAATATCCCCACTCTATTATTTTTGTTTTTACAAAGTGGAGATATGTTTATAATTGTCATGGATTACTCGAAATTCATCGTTATTACATTAGCGGCATCTGTCACAGCACCAGTATTGCCTACATTATACAAGTAAGCAACTTGGTTAATCTTGCCGAAGTTATTTGCATTAACTTTCACACCGTTGTATACGCAATCCTTGACATTGATTGTCCAAGTGGCAATCTTTGATGTATCGCCATTGAGTGCCACGTCATTACTAGCTGGTTGGAATATCATTAATCCAGCCCATTTGATGTCACTCTTCTCAGCATTCTCATACGTCCAAGTGACGTTCTCAAAGTTGATGGTAACACCAGTTGCATTTCCATAGTTTGCCATTCTCAAAATATTAGAGGCATCGACCTTAAGGTTGAAATAAGAGTCCTTAATTGTGATAACGGCATCGTTAGCTACTGTATACACGTTGCACACGTTATGTGTAAGCATTGTGTTGTCAACCGTTACGTTGCTTGCATTAAAGCTCTTCACAAAGTTTGCCGTATCAGCGGTTGCTTGTGAACCCTCAAATACATTATATGCAGTAGAACCGCTCTCAACCTCTACGTTGTCAATGCTCATATTAGGGGTGTTGAAAATAATCTTTCCGTTTGTAGCACCCTTATTGCCATTAATTACTACATTGTCAACAGTAATGTTCTTGGCATTAAGCTTGATGTCGGATGAAGGAATATTTGCGTTTGACACAAATAGTGAATTATACTTTACGTCACTTGTCAATGTTGCAATTGTGTTCGCATCAGTAAGTACAACGTTACTTGTATTAGCATCAGCAGCACTTGGAATCTCGTTTACAACCGTCTGGTAGTCATAGTAACCCATGTCCAATTCCTTATTCAGCTTGATTCCCTCTGCATCAACATAGATTGGGTTTACGATACCATCACCAATCATGGAAGCAGCGTGAGCCTTAATCTTGTTATTTGCAAGAATCTTGATACCATCGCTCTCATGAAGCCTTGCAGCCTCGATAGCATCATCAATTGCCTTCTGCACACCGTCAAGTTTAAGACCGTTCTCAGACACAGTTAAGAATGCCTCTGAATTACCGTCAATCTTGACAGATACCTTGTCACCTATAATCTCAATACCCTTGTCACCAACGTACATATTAACAAGGTCTTTCACGTTGATGTATATAGGTGCTTGACCTTCAACTTGGAACTGAATCTCAATTGCCTCGTCAGTTCCCTGTGGGTCTGGAGTAAATGTATCGCCATCCCAAGTACCCTTCACAACGGCTGCGTACTTTACGAACTGGTCTTTAGGAATGTTGATGTGCTCAATCACAGTATTACCTTGAGAAATTGTATAAACAGCTGCGTAATCACCGCTCTGTTGCTCTTTAACAACCCTAACAGTCATTGCATCCTCAAGGTCAGCAAGAGCCTTTGCCACAGTATTGCTAGCTGTGAACCCTTCACCAAGACGAGCATTCAAATCCTCGATTGCAATGGTAAGGGTAGTACCATCAATACCGTCACCAATTTTCTCGTTTATAGTAGCAATCGCCTCACGAAGCTCAGTAACGTCAGATGCGCTTCCATCGATGTCAAGGATGGTATAAGATGACTTACCGCCACCAGAATCTTCCATTTCAGCAGCGTTAGCGTAGAAACCAACCAATGTTCTGATAACTGGGCCTCCACCTAAAGTTGGGTCAAGATAACGAGCCAACTTAGCAACACCATCATTCGTACCAACTTGAACGAGAGCTTGCTCTGCAAGCTGCTTTGTTGAATAAACCTTACCATTACGTAAGAGTCCTAATGATTTAATATTTGTAATCATAATTTATAAAATATTTTATTATTGTTATTCTTTTATTATAATCTTATTAATAAATATTTTTTCAAAACCAATTATTAATAATTTGTCAAATAAAAAAAATCGAGGATAAGACTTTTTAATCTTACCCTCTTTTTTTCTTGAGTTTTCAAAATTATGGAATCTTTAATTGTATGTTTCATGCGCAAGCATTGCAAGAAGGTCGTTCACTTTCATGAATTCACCTTCTATCCAAAGATACATAGTGCCATCCTTTCTAATTTCAACAGCGTTCTTCCTATCTTCGTCAGATGTTCCAATACCAATACTAAATGCAGTCTGTGCTGAAGGTTCTTCTCCAGTATTACTTATATTATATGTACCGAATGCAACCTCATACTCGTTTGTTCTAACAAGAGTAGGGTTTGTCACAATGCCTATTTCATCCTCAAGCTCATGGAACTCACGATGAAGTACGTCAAGAACACCGTTACCTGTATTGGTGTAATTATCAACAGTCTCTCCAGTATATGTTGTGATAACATTTAACCTATTATATATATGTCTAGTATCAGCACTCCAACCACTATATATAATATCGTTGAGGTCATCAATCTGACTCTGCAAATAACCATCAGTACCTACCCTATTTGTAGTTTCTAATGCTAATGCATTTGTAAGGTCGCTTCTTACTCCCCCAACCTTGTCATTTACAGTATCATCAACATATGTTTTATTGGCTTTCTTGGCTAGGTCTGTATCTATTCTATCTAACTTGTTGTTGATATATGTCTCTACACCATTAAATTTGTTATCAGTATAATTATTAGCCTCTTGAACTCCAATTGTTTTCTGATACACGGCATATTTTTTAGCACCCCATATGGTGTCATCATTCATTGAATCGCCACTAGTACCAACAAGAGTTTTATCACCATTTATTCTATCTTGAATCTCTTGGTCGAGTCTTTCATCAATACTACCAATCATACCACTGATTGCAGCAACAGTTGTAACAGCAGACTCAGCCTTTGCGTCTATAGCATCAATGGTATTTGCTAATGCAGCATCACCATCTATTCTATCTTGAATCTCTTGATTCAAAGACGTTCTTAACTGTGACACTTTGTTATCAACCTCTTGAACATCAGTCTTATCGGCTTTTTTCCTGTCCATTTGGTTGAACATATCCTCAACGTCACTAGTGTATGCGCTGAATGTTCTCTTATCAAGCTTCTTGCCAAGTTCCGTGTTAACATCTTCTATATCGCTTTCTATATTGCTAATTGTGGTATTAATAGAAGATATATCACCGCTTATAGAAGATATATTATCCTCTATATTACCTATTATTCCATCAGTGGTAGCAGTATATGTTATGAATGAACCACTAAGTTCTTGAAGGTCTGCCTTCAATGCGAACTTATCTGGGTCAATTTGAGGAATATTGTCTATCTCTTCTTGCAATGTATCTATAGCACCACTTAATACTTGAATATCGCCTGTGATACTCGATATGCTTTCTTGCTCAATAGATATAATGTCATCTATCTCATCCTTTGTGTATACATCTTCCTTCTTTGCATATGTATCTTCAGCTTCATCCTTATCTAATTTACTAGCCAAAGAATCTTGCAATGTATCTATAGCGCCACTTAATGCTTCAATGTCTTCTGTAACTCCGCTTACATCTACAATTTGCTGTTTAATCGATTCAACCTCTCCACTCAATGTATTTAGGTCATCGTCTATAGATGTAACACTTGTTATGATTTCATTGATTTTATTCGTTACCTCTTCATCATATTCTTCAAGTGCTGTTATCCTTTCAGTATTTCCACTGATTACATTTGCGAAGTTTGTATTTATATCACTCTGTAGACTAATGAATGCTTCTGTCTTTGCACTGAGTTCATTGACTATGGAAAGGTCAGCCTTGCCCTTCGTAGCACCGCTGAGTTCACTGATTTCCTCGTCTTGCTCCTTGTTTATCTTGTTGATTTCACTTAAATCAACGCTTCCAATAGCACTTGTAAATACATTTTGGTCTGGAAAGCCATAAAATTCTAAGTGTCTAACTTTTTTTCCCATAATTTATACAATTACATTTTTATATAAATATTTCAAATTATCGATTAATATACAATATAAGAAAAATTAAAAAAATTCTTCTCAAAAACAGCAACTTTTGTTAGTTAGGTGATAATTGTTATCAGCTAACATAATGAAAACAAAATACATAAATTATGAGAAGAAGAACTTTATTGAAATCAAGCAAAGATGGTTCTCAACTAGGAGAGCCAATACCACCATTGAGCGTATTACATCACAGAATGGAATTTTTAAAGAAGAAGAATGGCTAGATGCTTATTTAAATTAAAAACAATTATACATTAACTATATTGAAAAAAAGGAGGGTAAGACAACGCATCTTACCCCCTTTTTATATATAGATTAATTAAAGTTTTGCTTAATATTCTCCGCAGTCAATAAGGTTCACATCAGCTTGTACTGTTGTCTTACCGCTAACATTTCTTGTAATGGTGAAACCAACATTATGTGCATCATCCTTTGCAACGAAATCATATTCCTCGATAAGTTCAGCCAATGGAACTCTCACCTCAATTGGTTCAGCAGATGAAGATGTGTGATATACAATCACAAGTTCCTCAGTCTCTTTATCATATGAAATGGAGTCAATGATAGAACCAGCATTAAGTGGTTTTTCAACTCCATTTACAATCAATGCGTTTGTTGCTGCATTATAGTCAACCTCAGTATATATGCCATCATTCTTAACTATAATTATATTACCTTCTACAGCACTAACGTTGACATCAGCCTTAACTTTCTGTGTCCCATCAATTGCTTCTTCCTTTGTAAGAGTTACCGTGTTAGTGTTCTCAACGGTTGTGATTGATTTTCCACTGATTTCATCAATCTTCTCAACAAGTGATTTTCCACTTACGTCCTCACCCATGCCGATGAAGTCCTCAACAGCCTTAATTTCATCTGAAAGCTTTGTATCAGCATCCTTCAAAGATGTCGCACCACTGATGAATTTTGCATTTGGGTCTGCTGTATATGTACCATCAGCATTAAGTCCAGCGGCTTCAATGATTGCATCAATCAACCCATCAGCATCGTCAATGCTATCAATAATATCAGCAATCTGCTTAACAAAGCTTCCTTCTGCTGCGTTTGGGTCTTCAGTACCATCATCCTTAATACCAAGCTTATTCAATATTGTTTGGTTATCAACGAAGAAAATCTTATCTTGCGCCTTGATACCTAACACATTGGCTATAGTGCCGTTAACACTCTTAGTGTCCATATATGAACCAAGTATGAACTCACCATCTGCCAAGGTTGAATCCAATGATAGTATTCTCTGTTTAGCCTCTTCAACACTAATAGCAGGTACACCATTTCTCTTAAATTGTATAGTTCTTAATACGTTTCCCATAATCAAATTATATAATTTATTATTTGTTAATTATTTTTATTCGTTAATATGTACCACAATCAATGTCACCATTGAATATAATACCATCATTTGTTCTGTCAACCACAATTAAGTTTGATTCATCTGTTGAAATCTTAACATCACCCTTAAGTGTGTTTGCTCTGTCTCTTTCAAGATGTAATGTAGCAGAATCTTCAACTCCAAGGCTTTCCTCAAAGTACTCTCTCAATGTGTCAAGTGCTCCGCTTACAGAATCAATAGGTGCTCTTGATACGTACAATGCACCATCATCCATTACCAAGATGTTGTCATCGTGACTATCGTTTATAACTACTGAAGCCTTCAATATATCTTGTTCTGTTGTTCCGCTAGCAACTCTTACCTTTTCAAGTTGAACTGCGTGTGGATGTCCATCTTCAACTCTCCATTCGTTAATCAAGTCACCTACAGGAATCTCAACAGTCTTAACCTCATGTCCGTTATTCAGATAAGTAATAACAATAGCTTCCTTACTTGGATTGTATTCAATACTGATGATTGAAGACATACTCTCAAGTTGAATCTCCTTCTCGCCATTGGTTGTGGTGAAGATAAGCTTATTAGCTTCCTCTATGTAAGAAAGGTTAACACCTGCATACAAGCCATCTGCATTAAGTTTGATTATGTTCTCTCTACCATGCTCAACCTCTTCGCTTAAATTAACGCTGATAACAGGTTTTGTTGACTCTGTCTTATCAATATTAATTGACTTGTCAGTATTGATAATATCCTTAAGGCTATTTGCAGAATCACCACTAATTGTATCTATCTCTGATTGCAGTATATTGATTTCATCTTCAATTCCATTAATCTTTGCATCGTGTTCTGCATCATTTTCAGTTGAACGTTCAATCTCAGAATCAATCTTACCATTAATTCTTGCTTCTTCATTGCTTGCACGTTCTACCTCTTCAGATAGTCCATTTGTTAATGTTTCTACATTGTTCTCAATATTACGTATTCTTCCATTGAATGTAGTATCTGCATCCTTCAATGCATCAATTTCATCAGCGACATTAGAATTTCTTCCATACTTAATGTTATCGGCAGTACCCTTAACATAGAGCATATGGTTATTATCAACAAGGATGTTATCATCTGCTCTTAATATCTTAACGTCAGCAGATACCTTGTCAGCACCGTGAATGATTCTAGCTCTGTCTATGAACACGTTATGTCCTTCATTTTGAGGTTCCCATTCCCAGCTATCCATCATTTCTCCGATTGGAATCTTAACCTTCTGCTGTTTTCCATTACCATCTGTATAAAGGATTACAAGTGATTCTGTTGCTGCCTCATAATAAATGTCATCGAACAACTTGAATGAATTAAGCTGAATTCTAGTTTCTTTCTTTCTTTCTTCCTCATCATTTGTTGATGTCGTGAATACAAGTGTATTCTCACTGCTTATATATTCAAGTTTTGTAGAAGCAAAGAAGCCATCAGCCTTTGATGTGATAATATTATTACTATCAGTTGATATTCTAATGGATGACAATTCATCCAATGCTTGCTGAACGTTAGTCTTACCAGTACTACTGTAGTAAACAATATTGGTAGCTTCGCCATCTACATAAAGATAGCGATTATCAATTGTCTTCTTCAATATATTATTAACACGCTCATCAGCGATTCTAACATCAGCAGACAATATATCTTGCCAAGGCTCTACGTGATGATGGTCTACTTCCTCATCATATCCAACCTCTTTCCTTGTAAGCACGATAGGAGACTTTGTTGCCTCACCTTCTACAACCCATTCAGCAAGAAGCTCTTCAAGGTTAATAGTTATCTCGTCACCGAATCTAGTACGTATGTGCAATGATTCGTCTTGCGGCTTATATATTCCACTAACAATCTCATTACCTGTTATCTTGAATGCCTTTGTTGTATCATTTACGGTAAAGTTAAGAACACTAGTATCCTCGTCATAATCAACGTCAACGAACATAAACAGTCCGTCATCAGTCTTAATAATATGATTATCCTCGGCAATTCTGTCAAATACATGGTATTCTGCCACTCTAACGTCACCACTTATAACAGTACCACTATCAGTCTGTTCCGCATACAAGTCCAATGTATCTGAACTCTTTGCAATGACTTTGACAAGCTTTGCAAGTTCATTAATCTGTTCTTGAAGGTTGTCAATATCTGATTCTGTCTTATGGGTGTCAATTATACAGAATCTGTTCTTTGAATGCCTTTTTCCTTCGTCTTCATTTGTAACAGAGCCTATTGCGAGAATAACGTGTGGGTCAGTCTCATCATCTTTGTTCTTATATCTTAGAACGGTTGGTTCTCCGAACAATGATAAACCATAAGAAACATCAACCGATGCAAGACCTTCTTCAGCATATTTCACTTCCCTAAAAATGTACTCTATAGCATCGTCTCTAGTGTCAAAAACACCTTCAACGGTAGTATAGCCACTTCCAATTCCGTGATGTCTAAATTGTAATCTATTGATTGTATTCATTTTTAATTGTATATTGTTATCAAATATTATTAGATTTCACCGAAGTTTCCGTCAAACTGAACCTTAATGAAATGTTCCTCGTTATTGTCTTTTGTTTTAAGAACCATATTTGGCTGTTCTCCATCCAAACAAGCATTTAGAACGTATGGATTGTTAGATGGGTCTATCAACTGTCCTTTAATCTCATATTCTCTTGCTGTTGCCCTATCTTTTTCATCAAATAGTTCTTGTTCAATTTCATCTTCTCTTGCTGTTGCCCTCTCAATTTCAGTCTCTATAGCTCCGCTAAGTACCTCATCAGCAGCGGCACGTTCTTCACGTTCTGTATCAATTGCGCCGCTTAAAGCCTCAATCTCTTCTTGAACTTGAACACCTCCTATAGCTTCCCAAAGGTCGGTCTCTGCTGATGTTGCACGTTCATACTCTTGATTGATAGCATCCCAAAGCTGCCCATCAGTTTCGGTTCTAGCTGAAGCCTCCTTAGCAATAGCCTCCCAAAGCTCTGCATCATCTTCCTCAATGTCAGCACGAAGGTCGTCTATTGCGCCACTAAGAACTGTATCGCCACTGATTCTCTCCTCACGCTCTGTAATAATCATTCCACTAAGGATTGTATCAGACTTGATACGCTCCTCGCGCTCCTTGATGAGCAATGGAACTATAATATGGATTACTCTCTCTACAACAAGGTCGTCGGTGTTAACCAATATCTTGTTACAATTGTCGTCCTCAGTGAACACCCTGTACTCAATGTTGCTCTGTGCAACCTTTGGAATTTCAACCTCGATGCAGTCTGGTACATTGTCCTCGTACATTACACAAACTTCTGTGGTTGTGCCTGTACCCTGGTCGAAGCATGGGTTCTCAATAACGATGGTGTCACCCTCCTTCATGATTCTCTTCTCCCAGTAGTATCCGTTCCACTCGTTGATGAACATCTCAACTCTCTTCTGTACAATCTCACCGTTGTTTACCTCAACAACCTCTGGTGCTGTTGCACAATCTGGGTCATACTCCTTGAAGTAGCTCTTGTCAGCGTAGTTTGAAGCAAGCCAAACCTGTCCCGCCTCTGGGAACAAGATGGTCTTATAAAGGATACCATCGATATACTCACTGTCATAGTAGTTGCTACCATCATAGTCCTTCACAAGTCTTACTGAATAGTAAGGACTTGGGCACTCTGCAACCTGTGTAACGCCCTTCTTCTCACAGTCAAATATCTTAACATATCTGTCCTGGGTTGGGTCATTGTGAACATGAGTTGAAGTCCAGAAGAATGCTTGCTCACGGAACTGAAGCGCCTCCACTCTGTTCTGTCTCTGACGATATACAGCAGTACCAGCAGGAAGTATAGTCATACCATACTTGTCAACTCCAACTGGAGACTCTGGCTTGTAGTCTGGAACATCGTTGTTGAAATCCTCAATGTCACCGTTGCAGTCTGGATTTCCTGGCTCTACGAAGTAGTCCTCATCCTCAAGTGTGCATCCTGTATTAGGCTTCGTTACGTTGCACTCACAATCTGGCTGATTGCACCATCCGCACTCTGACTTAAGGAACTTACCTGCCATGCATCCAAGCTCGATGTGGCACTGTGCTGAACCATGCTCACGGCAATGCTTACCTGGGTCACAAGGCTCTATAGAGTTCAAAAGAGCATCCCAGTCAGCCTTAGTAGGCACTCTCCATGCGAATCTCTCGTCTTCCTTTGAGTTCCTGCTGACATACAGCTCCTTCATCCTAGCCTCAATCTTATCAAGAGCAACACCGTTGTAAAGGTATCCGTAGTCATTCACATATTCCTTCGTAACGTATCTTGTTCCAAGCTTAGCTACTTCTGGAAGTGTACCACCAGTAGTGAGGTCGAAGACACTCAAAGCTGGGGCTAACATACCTGTCTTCTCCACACCAGCTATACCAAGTGGAGACTGCATAGTACCATTGCCCTTAAGCGTACCGTCTGTAATGACCTTGGTAAGGATATCGCTACCGATGATGTCCATAAGGTTGTCTGCTGTAAGAATGTTGGCAATTGATACCGTCTTCTTACCATCAACGCAATCATAGGAAATTGTCAATGTAGTTCCACTCTCACCACACTCAGCGTTTACTTCAAGGTTGTATGTGACATCATAAAGAGGAACAATAAGCTTCTCGCCATTGTTTCTAGTAAGTACAAGAGTCTTCTCGTCTCTGATAAACTCTGCCTTCTTAATGTCATTGTCCTTGAGGGTCAAGAAGTTGTGGTCTATCTCATTGATAGTCAACTTACAGTTCTTTGTTACGTCCTCTGGGTATGGGCTTACTAATTTGTAGTAATAAAGTCCGTTCATATCTTGTTATTATTTTAATAATAAATATAGAAAGTTTCTAACTTGTTTTCCTTTTTTATCATATTTATATGGAGAAATATGTATAAACCCTACAAAAATTATGAGACACCCTAAAGGATACTGGAAAAACAAGGAAAATATGATGACTGAAGCCAGAAAATATTCAACAAAGGAGGAGTTCCAGAAAGGAAACCTTACTGCATTCCTAGCCGCCCATAAATACGGTTATATAGATAATATGGACTGGATGGTTAAACAGAAGCAACACAAGAAGGGGTATTGGACTTACAAGCACATAGAAGAGGAGGCACTGAAGTACGATACCAAGACTGAGTTCTTCAAGGGGAATCAAACAGCATACAGGGCTGCTCTGAAGATGGGTGTGATTGATGATTTCTTCGGACTTAATGACTATGTACAATAAAAAAAGAGCAACCATTGCTGATTGCCCTAATCATCTTGTCCGTGAAATTTGTAACCAAGTTTTTTTGCTCTATTTTTGCCACCATTTGGGTAATATCCGTGCATTGGACTTACTTCTTTTTTATCGTGGTCAATTACATAGTTTGTATAACCATCTTTGCCAGTTACAAACTCAAGATTTCCATCTCTTCTGTTCTCATTCAGTATCCTATTCACGCACTCCTTCACAATTCTGTGAAGGTCTTGTTCTGTTAATCTAATCAATTTTTTATTCATATTATAATATGTATTTATTTCGTTATTTTAATAATAAATATCAGCAATTTTTCGCCCATATGTAAGTCTATTAGATTTGTTTGTAAGTGGCTTGAAATTAAGGTTGAACTGATGGCGGTTTAATCATCTTTTATTCAATCCAACAACATCTATGACAAAACTCTTAAGACTGTTATATGCGTCAAAAAGATATTGTTTATTGCCATATTCTGTTCTCCCCATTATTTCTTTAATTGTCTCAGCCATTTTATTTAACGTTTTAATATCTTTATAATCTATATTATCAGGCATATTATATAGTCTTTCATTTAATACTCCATTTACAGACTCTTTTACTATCTGATGTAAGTCTTGTTCTGTTAATCTTATAATATTTTCCTCAACCTTCTCTGGGAGTCCCTTGTGTTTTGTTTCCGCAAAATCCTTTACATCATCCATTGACATCCCCTTTGCAGCTTTCTTTATCTTGCTGCTTGGATTCTTCATTTCACCCTTCTTGTATGCATCCACCATACCGAAGAACCTCTGCTGTGCTTTACTTTTGCTTGGCATATTAATCTATTATTTTTATATTTGTAATTATTTACCTTATAACTTCACCAGTAAGTTGTTCAACTTTTTCTATTGGCATATATCCAACTTCTTGCAACGGCTTAAATACTTCACTGAATGGTTTTCCAAGCAATTCGCTTATTTCAGATTCATCAAGTGCAAAATCGACAAATTTATCCTTACTAAAAGTTGCATCATGATTCCACCTCACGTTGCAGGTATCAAGGTCTCCATTTTCATCAACGATTACGAAAATCATACTCAAACCATAATCATCATAAGCATTCTTGTCGTTATAGTGGAAATAAATACTCTCGACCATATCCCAATTTTCATTGAGCATTATATACATAGCATTCATACCATCGCAAGTATAATTATTCCACGTGTCAAGACTCCTTGTGTAACAAATCACATCACCAGTATCGTGACTATCGGTATACATACCGAAATATTGGGCAACCTCGAAGGTCACAGGTCCGATAACCGTGTAATTACCCTTACTATATGTTGACTCATTGTTGGTAGTACCATTTTTCCTGGTGTATTCATTGTCAACAAAGTTACTAAACGACTCACCATCGACGAGAGTATTCTTGAGTTCAGACACATAGTTCAGCATCGCCAGTCTTCCATTATTTGCTTCAATGGTCTTACACTTCGTATGTATGTACTGAATCATCTTCCTAATGTTGAACCCAACGGTGTTGTTTGAAAACGCACCGATTTCAGCAGCAATGACATAGAAATTAGGCTCTAGGACAATAAACCAGTCATCATTAACACCCTCATAGCCGAAATAATACCTTTTAAACCTCTGCTGCATTTGTACAACAGTGTTGTTGACAGGAACACCTAGACGTTGTGCTATTACCTCCTGTGTGTGTCTGTCAGCTCTTCTGCTATTTGTACTCTCAGTCAAAAATATCTTCTTGAAACTGTTCTCCATCAAATGTATTATCATTCTTTTGTTTATGTCTTTCTACCTCATATTTGTAATTATTTTCGATTATCAACTTCTCCATAAAGCAGTTGTATATCCTAAAGTTGCTGATATATCCTATGAAGCTTCCAGCGAAGCTCTTCTCAAGAGGATAAACCCTTGTAGGGTTCAGCATGTAGTTAGGCTGTATCGTCTCTGCAAGACCCTGTGTTCCACCGCCAAGTGATATATTATAAGGTATACCCTCCTGTTTCTCATAAAGGTCATTAAGTGCCTTTAAGTCAAGTGATGGTAAATCCTGTGTAATGTAAACTAATTTTCCATTGACATAGAACATAATCTTCATCTTATCCAGGGTGAACATCAGCCTAGCCATTACAGTAACCCACTCACAGTCTGGTATGACGTTTTCAAATGAATATCCCTCGATGATTCCAGTCTTGTCTCTGCCTTCCTTATTACAGTCTAATGTGAGCATCCTGTATCCTATCTCCCCCTTATCTGTTATTCTGAACGCCAGAGCGTTATTATAAAGGTCTCTGTAAGGATTGTAGTTGTTCGCTGACTGATTCCTAAGGTCGTCTATATTTGACACCGTGTAGCCAGTTTTTGTCCTGTTCATGAGGATGAACAAGTTTCCAGTAAACTGGCTTCTCCTTCCATAATACATGATTTGAGTACCTTCTATCCAATTCTTAATAGTCTTACCGTTCTTAGTGCGGTCAAAAATCATAAATTTGTTATCTGTGTAGAAGTAGTACTGGTTTGCTTCGAACAAGGAGAAGCCATTATCTGTATAGTAAACGAAGTCAGATATGTCAAGTTCTGCCTCAACATAGTCCATAGCTTCCTCCGCTGACATAATATCACCAGTGTCAAATATGTAGTCCTCGCCAAACTCCGTACAACCCTTCAATGGATTAGGGTCGAACGGTTCTCTTGGCTTTGGTACTCTCTTATATGATATAGGACATCCACAACCACGAAACCAAGGCTTGAGTATGAAGTCGTCATCACTAATCTCACCACAACACCATGTAAGCGTACTGTGACGTGCATTCTCATCAATCACCTTAGGTTTCTTCTCAGTTTCAATCTCCAAGTAGTCGTACATGTCGTTCCAGTCGCAGTAATCATCTGCATACAGGTCGTCTGAGTAATAGTTGTAATTGGTATAGTCACCAAGCTCAAACGGGTCGTATCCATCGAAATCTATCATAGGGCTTGTGAACTCTCCAATGATGTAAGTCTTCTTGTTAATTTCACCACCTTCAACGAACTCTTCCATACCAAGCTGGTAACATTCCTCAAGGTTATCTACATCATCCTTGTCATACTGGTATATCCACTTGTTCTCAGACCTTACACCAATGTAGAAGAATATACCCTTATTCTCTGGATACTTATCATTCAGTGTCTTGGTAGACTCTGGTTCAAAATCACATTTCTTGAGAGTAAACTCGAAATACATGTCATCACCACTCTTAAATTTGGATGGTAGTATCCTGTATTTCTCGCACTCTGTCTCAAAAAAGCCCTGGAAGAAGCCGCCATTGAGTTTTGCTTGGCACTCCTCTATCTCATAAGGGTATTCATACTGTAGGGTATTACCGCTTACAGCATGAAGCTTGAGACGCATATCATTCTCTTCTATGTCAAACTTATTCTTCTGGAATATATCAACAAAGTCCTTATTGGTAATCCTGTCCTTCCTAAACTGGAAGAGACCATTGTCAACACCTGTGTATGTTATATTGTGTAATGTATAACCACTTGCAACAGCCTTGTCCCAATAGTAGTCCTTCTTGCTGTAAACCCACTCCTTCATGTCGGTACAATCTGGGTCACAGAGGTCTATGTAAGATATAAGGCAATCATCATACAACCCATTCAACTTGAATGAGCCGTAAGTATCCTTGTTAACAAAGAAATCCCAATATTCATCCTTGTTAATCCTAAGTTTTAGGTTATGATAGTTATTAACCTTTAAATTTGCCATACACTTGCTACATTATTTCTATCTTATAAATATTTATTGGAAATAAAACCAGACAGTATGAAGGTGATTAAATTAAACGAATCCCAATATAACATTCTATTTGAAAACATCAAATCTAGAAATATTCATATAAATGAATCATCAGACGATGAATATTCAAAATTTTATGATTATCTTGAAGATTATGATGAATATTATGTTTTACATGAATTCTTCTTTAATAATAAAGGAAAACAAGATTGGGGTATATTAATTAATCCTAATATGTATGCAAAAGCATTACGTGAATTCACAAAATATGGCAAACTGATTAATTTCCCTTCAAAATATGTTTATCAGTGGATGGGAATCATTATGAAGAACACAGCTATACTAGCGTCAAACACGAATCTTGCTGGACATTCTGGTTATTTCCCAGGAGATTTGGTTGCTGAACTTGCTGCATCAATTGATGGTATTGCGATTGGGGAAAATTATGAAGAAGGGGGTGGATGGCTTGAAGAAAAAGGATTTTACGATTGGACAGAGATGCCAGATGGAAGTGATGCTTTGAGCGACTACGGTATTGAACCATTGGTGAAAATATTTAAAGAATACAATGAAAATTTACCTCCAGAAAAAGTTCTTGTATTAATTAATAGGGCATTAGATGTATATCATCAAAGAGGTGATATGGCTTCAATATTCATCCAAGGTGGTAGCAAAGTACTTTCTAAGATTTCTGAAAATGTTAAAAGAAGCATTATAAAAGCACGTATAAATGAAATAAAGAAAAATATTATGAAGGTAATTAAATTAAACGAATCTCAATATAAGAGGCTGTTTGAAGACATTGAATTCTATGGTGAGGAAAACCCATCTTCTATACCAGACGAACAAACACATGACCAGACATGGGTTACTTCAACTATGGATAAAGGTGATGAAGGTAAAGAAAAGGGTATTCCACCAGGAGTACTTGGAAAAGACCCACATAATGATTTTAGTCCTAACGACAGATACGGTACTTTTAGAAACGCAAGATAATGGCTATTATTTTAGAGTTCGATAAAAAGGTAGGTAACAAAGGTATGAACGTACCATTGAAGTTACAACAGGATTCCAGTACATTGCTAAATGCACTGGATAATGCTGGTGTACCTAAGCAGAACCTTAAGAACTTAAGGAGTCTTGCAGCTACAAAGACATATAACAAAAAGAAGCCTGGAAGCAAGAATGATAAAGAACAAGCTGGAACAAACTACATAACTGCTGATGTTGCTAAAAAAAGAAAGCAGAGATGGCCAGACAATCCTACAATGGCTAAACTACAGGGTGGTAAAAAAGCGTTGGACTTCTATACCAAGGTCGTACAGATGGCTAGTAGACAACAGGAGGTTTCACCAGTTGAACCACCAAAACCAACAGCACAAAAGGCTTCAAAACCAGAGATTCCAAAGGCAAAGGAAATTCCAATGCCAAACGGCAAGATAAAACTGACAGCTTCAGTTGAGCCTAAAAAGGTTATGAGTGAAGGAAAGAAAGTTTACATAACAGAAGAACAAGTTCTAAAAATTAAAGATTATGGCAAAGAGTCCAATTGAAAGAACATTAGATAGGATAGGAAACGTTGTGCAGGATATTTTCACAGGTCCTTCAGAACCACCTGTTGTTAAGTCAATGAATGGCAGTACTACAGGTCAAACGTGCCTTGAGAAGGTTGGTATGGAAGCAAGAAAGACCCACCTCATGAGGAATGAGTGGAGAAAAGACCTTGAGTATTCCAAGCCTCTTGTTCTTGCTGAATATGAAATACAGACTGAGTTTAAGGTTTCAACTGCTGACGACGATGTTGCAACACAATTGATGAATACCCAGCAGAAGGAGCGTGAAAAAGAATTAAAAGCCCAAGAGAAAGCTAAGAAAAAAGCTGACAAAAAGGCTAAACAAGAAGCTAAAAAACAAACGCAAGTAGCTGGTGTTCCAGAGGATGCTCAACCTGCTGGTGCTAACACCAAGACAGAACCTGCTGAAACCACCATACAACCAGAGAGACAGACACTTACTCAAGTGGTAAACTCACAGGCTAAGCAGAATTACATACCTAACATAGGAAACGAAATGTTTATACATGGTTTCGGTAGGGTGTAAAAAACAGATGATAACTATTTATTATTAAAATAAAATATTTAAAATTTATAGAGAATTATGGCAAATACTATTCCAAACGGACAGACATGTCTTGAGAAGAGAGGTATGGAGGAGAGACACCAGGAGATTACTCGTAGTGACTATAACATCGAGAATCAGTATGGTGCAACACATAAGGACGCTACCAGCGACGGTGACGCACAGGGTAAGGGAACAGGACACGGTGGACACACCCACTTCCTCCCAGACTGCACGAAGCCAACCAACATGATTAACTACAGCAACTTCGACACTGAAAACGGTGGTGGTTGCTATGATATCAAGGGTAGAAACGGTATCAGCGGACGTGAGAGAGCATTGGCTATCTCAATGTACAACAAGGAGAACCCTTATGGTGCAAACCTTGTAGATACAAGTGCAAACGTAGCTGACGGACAGTACTATGTTGGACAGCAGCTCGGTAGTCCTAATTCAAACTGCGGATAATAGAACTAACCGATGAATCACATTGACCTGTCTTTATCCAACATCCTGGAGTCAATGAGGCTTAACGAAGATTCAAACCTAGCTGACTTCAGAGATAATAAGGATAAAATAAACTATGCCATCGACAACAGGCTGATGATATCACTGTACTATGACGATGGAAAAGGTGATAAAGGGAGAAAACCAGCCTACGGAAACCCAAGAGGATTCCGTAGGATAATTCCTTATTGTCTTGGAAGTAGGAAGGGCAGGTTGGCATTGAGAGGCTTTCACGCATGGAAAACCCATACAAAGAAAGGACCATTCAAGTGGAAGTTCTTTTATCTTGATAGAATGAGTAATGTTAGGGTATACAAGAACATGCCTATACCTTACATTCCAGAACTTGCAAACCCAGATGGCGACTCGCATATGGATGAGATTATAAATATGATTGGTATGCAGAAGTTCCAAAGTCCACTCGACAGAGAGAAACAGACTACACAGGACTTGAAAAATACTACGTCATCAGAGCTTAACAAGCAGGGTGCTATAAAGCAGCTCAACAAGGGTGGTCTTAAATCTCTTCAGAATCTTAAACCAATACCTTCAAAGACAAAGAAGGTACAGTATAACTTCCAGAATACTGCCAAGAACCTACAGGACTTCGAGAAGCAGAACACTGAAATGAACAGAGATAGAAGGTGGGCTGACTACGATAAGGCTGAAAGAGAAAGACAAGAACAGGTAAAACAAGCTGAAGCACCTAACCCTCCAACCAGTAATTCTGGACCTGTCAGCCAAAATGATATGGAAGGTTACGAACAAAACATGAATAATAATAACAAAGAAAATAGATAATCATTTAATATGACAATCCAGGAAGAAAGAGCAGCAAAGATTAAGGCTGCAAGAAATAAGTCCCTCAGACTGATGCAGATGGACGCAAACGGTACACTTGACAAGATTGCTGAGGGTAAGAAAGATAAGATAAACGAATCATTCACTGATGTTGAAATGGTATCTGGAGATATGATGCAAGCACCAAGGCAAAATATGGCTGCAAACATAGCATCTGGAAGAATGAGTGTAGCAGCAGGAAACGTACCTTCAATTATTAGGGAGTCATTCCAATCACAACCACCTCTCGCACAGCAGGAAGTAACCAGCTCAGTACTTGATGGTATGTTCGGTGACTTACTCCAGGAGAGACAGAAACCACAACATGTTATTACTGAGACTGTGCAACAGCCACAGCAGGTAGTACAACAGTATCCATCACAGATTGACTACCCTATGATTAGAACAATCGTAGAGGAAATTGTAAGAAAATATACATCATCACTCAGTAAGAAGATGATTAATGAAGGTAAGGGTAGTGAAGTAAATACAATAAGCCTTGGTAAATCATTCAAGTTCCTTGCTAACAATGGTGACATTTATGAGTGCTCTATGAGAAAAGTTTCTAATATTAATGATGTTAAGAAAAAAGGTTCAATCACGTGATTGAACCTTTTATTATTTTATATATTTTATTAACTATAAATATTTGTTTCTTATCATATGCCTTTTATCTTTTAAACAGAAGAAATAATTTTTTAATATATTAAAAATGGATAAGAAAATCAAAATGTTAGTGATTCCTTCCGACAGAACTGGTGTCGGAAAGTTTCGTTCAGTAGACCCACACGTTTATATCGGAGAACATTACAGTGATGAATTCGATGTGGATATTGTCTATAATATGCCTAACGGAGACCTTGAGGCATTTCTAAGGCAATATGACTTGATACACATCCATAAACAGCTAGATAAACAGTGCAAGATTATGGATATGATTAAGTTCCTGGGCATTCCAGTCATTATAGATATTGATGACCACTTCAAGCTTGGTGACGACCACCCAATGTCACTTACCGCAAAGAAGGAGAAGTGGCACGAGCCAATCATAGAACACCTTAAGAAAGCTGACTATGTAACCACTACCACAGACATCTTTGCCAAGGTCATCAAGAAATATAATCCGAATGTGAAGGTATTCCCTAATGCAATCAACCCAGAAGAGCCACAGTACGCTGTTCCAAAGACAGAGGGCGATGGTAGGCTGAGAGTTGGTATCATTTGCGGTTCTTCACACTTAAAAGACCTTCAGTTGTTGAATGGTATTGCAAAGCAGGTTGATAAGTCAAAGGTACAGTTTGTACTCTGTGGCTTTGACACCAGGGGTAACAGAACCATCTACAACCAGGATACTGGAGAGAAAACGACCAGGCCAATTCTTCCACAGGAGAGTGTATGGTGTGATTATGAAAAAATCTTTACAGATGATTATAAGACAGTATCACCAGAGCATAAGGAGTTCCTTATGAAGTACATTGCAAATGTTGATGACCCATTCACCAATGAACCTTATCGTAGAATGTGGACTAGGGACATCAATAACTATGCCACGCACTACGCTAACGTGGACGTGCTTATTGCTCCACTGAAGGAGAACGAATTTAATGGCGTTAAGTCAGAGCTTAAGGAGATTGAGTGTGGATTCACACACACTGCATTCATTGCACAGAACTTCGGTGCTTATACCATCAACTTGATTCCTATGATTGAGAAGGGTGGAAAGATTAACGAGAACGGCACAGCACTGCTTGTAGACCCACGAAAGAACCATAAGGACTGGGCTAAGTATATTAACAAGCTTGCAAACGACAGAGAGATGCTTAAGAAGCTCCAGGACAACCTATATAACTTCGTGAAGGACAGATACTCACTTGAGATGATTTGTAAGCAGAGAGTTGAGTTCTACAAGAGTCTTGTGAATAAAGAATAAAAAAATAAGGAGATAGATTGGTTTCTATCCCCTTTTTTTATTTATACTTTGTGGTTATTCCTAATTCATTATGACTCATGTCTACTGGTAATCTGTCATCATTTGTTCCGCTTCCAAGATTGTCTCCCCACTTATACCTTATTAACTCAGCACAATCTCTAAGCTTGCTTGTAATCTTGTGTATATCCCTTGGTTTACCACTGTATATAACAAGACTGCTAAGACCATGTGATGTCATGTAGCCGTTAATCACACTAGGCTTCATTCCACCTGGTAACGGTACATCGTTTGCCTTTGCAAGCTTCTGTAGCGTCTGACATTTATTGTACAAAGCCGTGAATACGTCAGCAAGTTCCTCAAGTGGTTTAGGTAAGTCCTTAATTCTGTACAGTACGCCACTTCTATCACCCTGTCTAGCCCAGTTTTCAATATCACTGGTAAGTTTGCTAACCTCCCTGTATTTAGTGTGGAATGGAGTAAGTGTGCTTTCGAAAAAGTTCCAAAAAGCATTAGCATTATTCTTTCCATACATACCACATACATTCTTGTTAAAACTGAGAATGTTTTTAAGTGCCTGGCAATCCCATTCGTTCCTAAGAACCCTTCCAATCTGGTTAGGTGTCTCGGCATCATCAAGACTCTTCACCACCTTTCTCTTCCTAGGTGTTGCCTCTTCTGGTGGAGGTCCACCAGGGCCGTATTTCTTAATCCTCTTCTGCTTTGTAGTACCTCCATACAAGTTAGCCCAAGCCTCATTAGGGTCTACTAGTCTAGCTTCTGAGAGTACAAAATTGTCTATGGATTCCTTTATTATTTTATTAATCTTATCCATATCTCTTTACTCTGGTTAAGCTTGTTCTTCGTTCATTAAGTTCATGATTGATTCCATTACAGCACGTCTGATACGAGATTCCATGTGGTTAGCCTTCTTCCAACCGATTGTGTCTGCTGGAAGCTCAGCCTGTGAAGGTATTGAATTAGCTGGCTTAAGCCTGTCACCGAACTCTGCTTTATCCTCTGGGAAAGCTCTTGAATTATTATCAATTGCATCCATTTGGTCGTCAAACAATCCAGTACCAACGCCAGCCACACCAAGACCAGCACCCAATACACCAGTACCTACTGCCTTAGCAACATCTTTTCCAAAACCTTCATTAACTGCTCCTTCCTGGATAGCACGTTTAACTGAAGTTTCTACTATATTCTTAAGTTCTGATTCTGTAAGTCTTACAATTTTCTTCATAATACAAAATATATTTCTTTATAAATATTACTTAGATACTAAATAATACTATATTAGAATATATTAATATATTATATAATATTATAAAATTATATTAAATATCGATATATTAAAAAATGTTAGCAGAAACTTGTTTTTTTAATATTTTTTATATATCTTTGCATTGTGAAATCTAAATTTTAGTAAAAATGTCAAACTATTAAAATCAAGAGTATTAATATGATTACGCAAGAGCAGAAAAACAAAAATTTTGAGCTTTACAACAAGAAATTAAAGCAAGTAGGAGTTGATTTGAGTTCGCTAGATGCTTTTATGCTAGCACTGAAAGATGCAAGTTTCACAAACTCAAATGAGTATGGTAATGCCTATCCAGGCTCTCTTATAGAGATTGTATTGAAGGTTCTTACGCCTTACGCGGTGAAGCTGAACGAGCTTTTACCAGAGGACATGAGGGTTGATAAAAACACCCTAGTAAAGGTTTGCCTTCTGCATCACATTGCAAAGGCTGTAAGACTTGTACCTAATGATAACCAGTGGGAAATTGAGAAAAGACTATTGACTTACAAATATTCTGACAATCAGCCTTCAATAAGAACTGGTCTTCACTCACTTATTCTAGCGCAGCAGGCTGGTGTTACGTTCACACCAGAAGAGGCAGAGGTTATGACAGTGAATGATAGAGACCTCACCGATGACCAAGCTAGATGGCATTCAAGCACTATGGCTACGATTGTTAGAATGGCAAATGAAATGACTTACGCCCAGATAAACAGGAAGTGATATGGATGAGATAGTTACTGATGATAGAAAAGACTTTCTAACGATTGCTAAGGAGGCGTTAGGGCAGACAAAACTTGAGGTTAAGTTCAAGAAACTATCAAAGGATGTTGTAATACCTACATATGCACACGATGGGGACGTAGGAATGGACTTAACTGCCACCTCAGTAGAGTATGACCGTGAGAACGATATGTACATCTATCATACAGGATTGGCATTCGAGTCAGACCAGCACTATGGTATATTCCTATTCCCAAGGAGTTCAAATAGGAAGACCGATGCATACATGTGTAATCATGTTGGAATTGTTGACTCAGCCATATACAGGGGTGAGATAATGGTGTGCTATAAGAACAGAACATCACTTGATGTTAGGGCTGAAATGGAAAAGTCAAGGTCATTCTTCAATAGCATATTGTACAACTCATTTACAATTACAAACGGAAACGTAGTAGAGTTTACATGGCCAAATGCCGTACAGAATGCAATGGGTAGTGCTGACTGGGTTTACGCTAATCCATTAAATTTCGCACCATATAAGGTAGGGGATAGGGTAGCCCAGATGGTGGTTCTACCATATCCAGATGTAGTACTTTCCGAAAGAGCAGAGCTTTCAGAAACAGACAGAGGCTCTGGCGGTTTCGGTTCAACAGGAAATTAAATTATGAAACCAATAGAAGTTTTTATTAAATATGCTAAGATTAGAGGCATAATGCCATTCATTAAAGCAAGGGAACGTGGTAAGGTAATACAAGTACCAGACTGGCATACATGGGATATGGTATTTAAGGATTTCAAGACCTTTGCAAATGAATTCACATTTCACAATGGATTCTACGGTCTATTCTCAGAATTAGAATATTATTTTTTCGGTTACAATTGTTCTCAAATAAACCAGAATTACAATAAGGCTTCAAGATTGTGGACTGGCTTCGTAAGCAGAAACATATTTCTGAAGAATGAACCTAAGGAAGGTGATAAGCTCACTCTTTTGGCATATAATAATAGTGAAGAAGATTTCAAATTCTTAAAATTCTATGATGGATATCGTTCTCTACAAGTGAAGAGTGATAGCGGAAGAATATTCCACTATAACGTTGATAGGATAAAAAAGCTCAACGGAGAACCATACGAGCTGGATTTTTATATAAAATGGAAGAAGAAAACTTATGGCATTGATTAAGGAAGTTCATTATACTTACAGGGATGTGACAATACTCCCTGGTACTAAGAGTCTCATAGAGCATAGAGCAGAGTGTGACCCATTCAACCCAGACGGAATGCTCCCTCTGTTCACTGCTCCTATGGACACAGTTGTAAGCCCTGCTAATTTCTGGAGGTTCAAGGATAATGGTATCATACCAATACTACCAAGAACTGAAGATTTAGAGGTTAGAATAAAATACGCATTTGATGGTAGTTGGGCAGCTTTCTCACTCAATGAATTTGAAGATATCTTTTGCGAATCTGAGAAGAAAACGTTTGAGAAGCATACAGTGAAAGTACTGATAGATGTTGCTAACGGTCATATGGAAAGAATACTAAAGCTAGTAAAAATAGCAAAGGAGAAATATGGTAACAGAATTGAAATCATGGCTGGTAACATTGCTAATCCAGACGCATATTACTCATATGCCGCTGCTGGAGTTGACTACATAAGATGTGGTATTGGAAGTGGATTCGGTTGTCTTTCAACAAGTAACACTGGCGTACACATGCCGATGGCATCACTTATAGACAAGGTTGCTGAAAGGAAAAAAACAGTTAAACGTTGGTTTGAAGAAAAGTCCACAGTATACAAATCAATACCTAAGATTGTTGCTGACGGTGGAATAAGAAACTATTCAGACATTATCAAGGCACTTGCACTTGGAGCTGATTACGTCATGGTGGGTAGTGCCTTTGCAAGTATGCTGGAGTCAGCAGCACCTAAGCACTGTAACAGTGGTTATTCAAGACCATTGGTTGACTATGATAAGATATACTTTAAGAATAATGCATGGTATCTTAAGAAGGATAGGGGTGAAGATTATTTCCTAGGTGATATATCAGCTGTGTTCTACGGCATGGCATCAAGGGAAGGACAGATTGCAATGAACGGTTCAAAGACAAAGACCAGCGAGGGTATAAGTAAGGTCATTACAATTAAATATACTATGGCTGGGTGGGTTGAGAACTTTAAGGATTACCTACGCTCAGCAATGTCCTATGTTGGGGCAAAGAATCTGAGACAGTTTAGAACGTTAGCTGTATTAATAGTAAACTCACAAAATGCAATTTCTGTAGTAAATAAGTAAAAAAAGGTGGTCAAAACTTTGTTTTTGACCATTTTTTTTTATTTTTTATATAAAACGTTTATATGGAAAGTAATATTGCAATAGTTCTTTGTTCCAAGAAAACAAACGAAGAAATTAAACCATTTATTGAACACATAAAGGAAACCTGTGGTTGTGATGCCCATGTCTATTTTATTCACAACCCAGAGGGCGTTAGCCTGTCCAGAATATATGCTGACATGGCTGTATCCAAGGACATAGTAGAAAAGGTCATCGTATTCATACATGATGACATAGAGTTTCTTAGGAAGGGATGGGGTGCTGAAGTGTTGAGACAATTTAATGAGCACCAGGATTACGGTATTATTGGTGTTGCTGGTTCTGCACAGTTCGATGAGGGTGGCGCATGGTGGAACTATGAAAAAAAATTCGGACAGGTTCTTCACAGAGCCGAAGGAAAAACATGGCTTACGACCTTCTCACCACTGCTTACTAAGGACTTACAGGATGTTGTTGTAATCGACGGTCTTTTCATGGCCATACACAAGGAGAGAATATCAGAGAATTTCAATAGAGACCTTGAAGGTTTTGACTTCTATGACATTGCTTTTTGTCTTGCTAACCACTTCGCTGGCAAGTGCAAGATTGGTGTGACAACAAATATAAGACTTGCACATAATTCAATAGGTAAGCTGAAAGATTCATGGTATAAAAACAGGGAAATTATCAATAGATTATACGGAGATAGATTTCCAATTGATATTTTAAAATAATTTGGCACGATTTTTGCATGTATGAAATTAAGTGAAATGAGCTTTGAGCAGTTGACAGCGATGTATAATGTGGCAACTGACATTTGTAGAGAATATTCAAGGATGACAGATGGTTATATCCTTGCAACTGGAGATAACGTACTTGATGCATCTAACAGGATACCTGCTGATGTGCAAAATACAATCAATGAAAGACAGCAGTATTTTGCAATAAAAGACAGAATAACCAATGAATTAAAGAAAAGATTATTGACAGAAATAGAATATGAATAAAGTAAAGAAATATATTCTTAACCTTTGGTATGGACTGCCATTCGGAATGAAGGCTGCTGGTGACGAAATTCTTGGTGCTGGTACTTCAGACGGTAACGATGTTTCCATATCCCAGGAAGTTAAAGACCAGAGGGTAGGAAAACACCTCCTAAAGGGCGAAGTGACCCAGGAGGTAGAGGAACTAAGGTACAGGACTTATAAGGTCGCTGGTGAGGCTGAAAAGTACGAATATCTGGGTAATGGCGTGGCAGTTAAGAAGGATGAACCAGAGAAGATGGAAATAGGTAAGATAAAGTTTTCACAGGAGAACGGCATCATGTGTTCTTCAGTGCTTGACGAGTTAAAGCGTGTGAATGACTATGGAATTGACAAGTACAGACTTGAGGCAATGTATAATTCTACCGTTAAGTTCAAACTTGAACAGTTTGCCACTGTGATAGATGTGTTCATCGACACCAGGATGACAGAGAGACCAGCTACCATTCAGACAACCCTTCACTTCGAGAAACAGCCTAACCCATATAATGCCAAGTCTAAGCCGTTCATAAATGAGCTGGAGAAGCTGAAGGATATTAGGAATGAGCATGATGCGGCAAGGCATGAGATAACCTCATCACTTGTAACTCTGTCATTCACCACATATAAGGCTAAGGGGGAAAATGATTTTGTCAACTATAGCTTCGTAGAGAATCCTAAGTTTGAGAAATTTGAAGACAATGGACAAGAGTTCTTGGTAACATTCTCATGGGACGGATATATGAGACTTCCACTTGACCTGGAATCAAAGTATTACTCAAAGGAAATGGCTGAGAAGTACGAGAAGAAGGAGAGGAAGGATACCCCTGTTGAAATGGTCAACAGTGAGAGGAAGGCGTACTGTTCGATATGCGGTAAGGAAATGTCAGTCTATGATGCTGACATCTTGTCAGCAGACGGAGAACAGGTTATTTGTAAAGAATGTTTGGAAAAAGCCTTGAATAATAAGTAAAAAGTGTTATTTTTTATATATGATTACAATAGGAATAGAACTGAATCATGTTGTTAGGAATATTAATAAACAGATTCTGAAATATTATGCGAAAGAATTTGACCCATCAATGGACTGGGACGAATTGGATGACAGGGTAGATGTTATTGAGAAGTATTGCAAGTTCAAGAGCAAGAAAGAAAAGAGCAATTTCATCTACATAGATTATCCTTATGAAATATTCGGATGCGCTGGTACAGCTGAGAAAAAACTGGCAGTGAAGATTACAAACTGGCTTGCTGATATCACGAACATAGAGGAGGAGGACATTAGGATAGTGTTCTACAGCTTGAATGAGGAGGCACTTACAATTCAGTCTACATTCTTCTTCTTAAGTAAGATAGGAGCAAGGGTTAGAAAGGTATTTTTCCCAAAGAAAATATCAGAGGTCTGGGAGGAATGCGACGTGGTAATCACAGCAAACAACCAGATGTTTGAGGAAGAGATACCAGAGGGTAAGCACATTGTCCTTATCAACAGGGAGTTCAACGAGAAAAACAAAGACAAGGCGATGTCAAATTATAATAATCTGAGTGAAATAATTGATGATGATAATTTTTTAAAACAATTTTATTATGAAGAAAGGGGAGACCAATCTTATATTTGACATTAACAAAATCAGTGAGTTCGTCTTCGGGGACGCTGACAAGAGAACAAGTGAGGTGGAAATAACAGAAAACTTCATCTACGACAAGAAAGAGGATAAAATGATTCCCAACACCAAGGAGGTGAAAGAGGTAAAAGTAAAGGATGACGTGAGTCAGTTTACCATCAGATACGACTTAATAAAGATGTTCATTGACATCATGGATTCAATAGACGACCTGGCTGCAATTTCATTGGGACAGGAGATTACCGTGAACACTATGGAGGCGTATGAGTTAATAAAAGAATTAAAACAAGACAGCGATGAGTGATAAGAACAAGATAGTAATCGAGAACATTAACAAAGAGATTGCTAAGATAGACAAGAAGGAAAACAGGGTGTTCTTCTTCGTAATCGATACAAAGGGAGTACCAAGTGGAAGCCTTGAGTACATTTACAACCTTGCATTGATAGCAAAGGAAGACGGATATGATGTTAGCATGCTCCACACTGAGGAGGAATTCGTAGGTGTTGGTGCTTGGCTTGGTGAGGAATACACTAACCTGCCACACTACAATGTTAATAAAGGAGAGGTTGGTACGTCACCTTCTGACGTGCTGTTCATTCCAGAGATTTATTCCCAGGTTATGAATCAGACTAAAAATCTTCCATGTAAGAGAGTCGTTATTCTCCAGAACTATGACTACGTTGTTGAGCAGATGCCATACGCAGCACAGTGGGGTGACTTCGGCATCATGGAGGGTATCACCAACTCAAACTACCAGGCTGCTGAGCTTACTGAGGCTTTCCCTTACGTTAAGCTTACAAAGGTTAACCCTTATATCTCAAAGATATTCGGTAGTACCATTCCACCTAAGAAGATGGTTATCAATGTAATTTCAAAAGACCAGTCTGACATCAAGAGAATCGTTAAGCCGTTCTACTGGAAGTATCCGTACTTCAAGTGGGTTTCATTCAAGGAGCTTAGAAACCTCTCTAAGGAGGACTTTGCAACGGCACTTCGTGAGGGTGCTATCACCATCGTTGTTGACGAGTCAGCCAGTGTTATGTATTCAGCACTTGAGGCAATGAAGAGTGGAAGTATCACTATGGTAAAAGTTCCTAACACATCCCTTGACTGGGCAGATGGTGAAGAACTTCCAAACTGTTGCGTATGGTTCAATGACTACGACACACTTCACAAGCAGCTTGCAAGCGTTGTGCGTTCATGGATTACCGATAAAGTGCCACCAGTACTTGCTGAGGAGGCTAAGAAGACCCTGGGGAACTATAACAGGGAGAAGACCAAGAAGGAGTTTATCGATTACGTTACTTCAGTCCTTGAGAGGAGAAAGAAGGAAATGGAAGAATTGTTAACACAGGTTAAGAAACAGGAGGAAGAATAATGGCAGAGTTCATAAAATACCTGGGTGAAAATATCTACCTGGATAGGTCTATATTAGTTCACAATTACAAGGATTTCAAGAGAACAGAGAAGGGTCAGAAGATGATTGAAACCTACATCGATAGATGGAAGAAATTTGGTTTCATCGAAGGCCTTGACGGTGAGCTTAGGGAGAGATGTGCCGTTGGTATGGAACAGTTGGCTGTTTATCTCCTTACTGAGAATGAAAATCACCAGAACTTTGGTGAGCCTTTTAGCACAGTTGCGTTCCCAATGATACGTAGAATAACCTGTGGGTCTGTAGGAAATGCGGAGAAACTGAATGACCTTGACTTGTTTAACTTCTTAAAGTTCATTAAGTATTGCAAGGAATTGGATGTAGTTGGATTAATCAATAATGCTGCTACCATCATTGGTTCAACTCAGATTGATGCAGAGGCAGAAGCTTGTGCTTTGGGTTGTGAGGTGATAATAAGGAAATTCAATGGTGATGAAAGAAGCTTTAATGAGATTAAAGCAGAATACATTGATAAACTAAAGGAAAAAATTAAGAAAGAATATGAAGGAACTAGGAATAATTATACCGATGCATGAGTTCGGTAAGGAAAATATAGAGCTTGTTAATAAGGCAATTGAGTCAATCCCAAAGGATACACCAATCTGTCTTTCAGTGCCAAAGGGTACTACGCCAGCAAAGGTAAAGGGACTCTCTGACAGAGCTGCCCTAGTACCATCAACTGAGGAAGGTAGCACCTTCGCTGACCTTGTTAATAACGGTGTAAGAGCATTTAATAACAACGAGGACGTGAAGTGGTTTTCAATCCTTGAAATTGATGATACATATACACCAATCTGGCTTGCAAATGTAAAGAAATATATTGACTTCATGCCAGACGTTAGTGTGTTCATGTGCCTTGAGGATATCACAGAGTTCGGTACAGGAAAGTATATCGGCTTCGGTAATGAGGCTGCATGGGCTTCTGCATTTTCAAATGAGCTTGGTTTCATTGATGCAGACTGTTTGCAGAATTACTTCGACTTCTATCTCACAGGAAGTGTATTCAATAAGGCTGACTGGAATGAGGTTGGCGGTTTAAAACCTTCCATCAAGATTACATTCTGGTATGAGTGGCTGCTTCGTGCAACGAATAAGAGTAAGAAGGTATTCGTCATACCTAAGGTTGGATATAACCACACACTTGGTAGGAAGGGTTCACTTGTAGATACATACAAGAACACCGTCAGCAAGGAGGAGTCACAGTGGTGGTTTGACCTTGCGAAACGTGAGATGTACTTTAAAGAGGACCGTAAGAAAGAATATAAGCCAGAGATACCAGGAAGTGACGAAGAATATGCTCCTAACTCAGAAATAGGAGCTAAGAAATAAGATTTAGTAATAGTTGCATTTATATTTTGTTAGTTTCAATGGCATTAATTCATGATGGTTAATGCCATTTTTTTACACATCAAAAAGGCACACGAAGATTTTCATGTGAGAAAATGTGAAAGAAAGTGTGTTGGAATTACACAGATTTGCCTTTGATGGAATATTTAGTAATATAAAATAAGTGGAGAAAGCAAATCTCTACAATTATAAATATCACCAGACATGCCAGAAATTTGTGTAACCGAAGAAAAAGTTAAGAAAAAGAGAGGCAGAAAGCCATCCAAGGAAAGAAAAGGCTACTTCTATGAGCGTGAAGAGCAGGCTGTAGTTGACTACATTTCAAGTGATAATGAGAGGGAGAGAAACCAGATTTTTAATACCATCTTGAAGCCAGCCTTCACGAAGATGATAGAATCAATTATTAGAAGATATAACCTTTACCCACCAGACGAAGAGTTCCAGGAGACTTTCGACGACACCATTTCATTCCTCATGACAAAGCTTTCATGCTTTGACCCTACCACCAATTATAAGGCATATTCATACTGTGGTACAATATGCAAGAACTATCTCATCTACAAGATTAACCAGTTTACGAAGAACCAGAAAAGAAACACGTCATACGACAATCCGTTTGACAGTTCCCAGGGTGGTTTCAATGATGATATAAGGTATTCCTACAATGACTATGACACTGCGAAAACCTTCATGTCAGAACTGACTGGAAACACGGTTGAAAGCATTAGGAAGATTCTTGACGATGCTGAGAGGCTTAGACTCAATGCAAATGAGAAGAAGGTAGGTCTCGCACTCATCCAGCTTATGACAAACTGGGAGGAATTGTTTGCACAGATGGGTAGCAACAAGTTCAACAAGAGTTCCATCTTGTTGTACCTTAAGGAGACCACCATGCTCAATACGAAGGAGATAAGGGATGCCATTAGGGTGTATAAGAAAAAATACTATGACGTTAAATGGAATCTTATCAATGAATAATCCGAACAGCAATATTTATAACAAAAACAATGCCTAAATTAAAGATAGAATTAAACGACATACAGAATATTAGGGACCTGTTGCGGGAGACATACAGACTCGCTGATGAACAGATTATACAGTCTCAGAACGAGATAAACAAGTTGTCTACTGCAACAAATCTACAGGAAGAACCGATGGAGGCCAAGGCAAAATATGCCAAGGCAATCAACGACTATATGGGTATAAAGGACAAGGCTATAGCAAAGAAGCTTGATATAGCTAAACTGCTTACAGATATTCTACACCATAACGGTGATGTCAAGAGTGCCCTCGAAAACGGAGAGGCAGTGAAGAACGTGTCATTCAATTTCGAAGACATTAGAAAGATTGTGGATGACTCATTAAATGAACAGGAACAAACTAAGAAAATACAGCTCACTAAGAAGTAATGGCTAGTCTAAAGAACACACAGCAAGAGACGATGGCGACCATTGACACCGCCAAGGCGTTGACAGACAAGGTGCTTACAATCCTTACCATAATGCTTGAAAGCCCTTCTATATCAATCACCTTTGCTACCAATCCTATCGGTTTCCTCTTACAGATACTTGAAAGTCTTGGCGTTAAGCGTGAAAGACTTGAAGAATTCTTGACAAGGATTCTGATATACGTCGTACCAGCTCTTGAGATAAGTGTTAAGGCAATCCTTCTTACCAATCTTAAGAAGATGATTTCCTGTTCAATAGACCCAAGAATACCAGACAAATACAGGAAACGCCACAAGCAGGTTACTGACTCAAACACCATGAATATGTATGGTATTGACATTAATATCGAATCCATAGATATGATGGATAAGTTGTCTGTCAATCCATTATCAGATGATGGCAAAAACAAGTATTTCGGGCTTGAGGGTGTTAGTGATGTATATAAGTTTGCAAGAGCTGATGATTTCGATGCATTCCTTTGGTTTGTAATACATAAAGGTAGTTTTCCACACTCATCACAGATTAGTGTTGATAATTCAACCTTTAATGACCAGATACATGGTCTTGGAAATGGTGGAATACAAGCAAATGTGACACCAGCAAATGGTACGTTGCTTTCTGAGCTTAATATTCAGATTCCTGCTGGTAGTAGTAAGATACTTCCAGGAAATACTTTTAGATACCCTACAAGCAGTCCTAACATTATCTCCATGTGTATTGATGCACAGCGTGATGAGAACAACAATATAGTAAGGAATACACTTGTGCCTGTATCAGATGATAGAACTAGTGTAAACTGGTATATCAGACGTGCCGACCAGTTGGGTAAAAACCTTGGGTTTGGATGGCACTATGACAAGAAATCTGGTACTGTAAACGCCAATAAGTCAAGGGATTACTCTAAGGAGAGAGCTATATGTAACCTTCAGTTCATGGATGCTGTTGCAGATACTCCTATAACTGGATTGGTAAACAACAAAATAAGATTTACGATACTTCCAAAGCCGCTTGTACATATTCCAGATATTGGTAATGGAGAGCCACCTTGGAGATTCAAGAGAATGCTCTTCAATGCACAGGGTGAATACGACCCTAACGGAAAGTATACAATAGTTGACCAAGACAGTACTTCAGATACGTATGCTGGAGGTGCTGTTAAAATAGACAAGAAGAGTGGTAAGGTTACTACAACCCCAGCTGATTTGATACCGCAGCTTATAGAGTGCTATCCAGGTCTTACCGTCTACGAATTTAACTATGACTATATAATGGGTATGAAGTTGTTTGATGCCAAGGTATTGGTAAAGACACTCATAGATACATTATGTGGCATAAGGGCTGGAATCAATTTGAGCATATCGCCTAAGCACGAGGACGGTACTGAACAAATAAAGGAAATTATAAGACAGATTATCAACAGTGATGATTCTGAGATAAATGACTGTTATTTCACCTTTGATAATAGCAAGTACGATGCATTGTTGCAGAAAGCCCAGGAGAAGAGAGCAAGACAGCAAAAGTTCGGCAAAATAACAAAGGAAGTTGGCGTGTTCGACTCAGTTGATGAAATACTTGCTGAATATGATACTAAGACTGACCTACATGAGCGTGCTGATGTACTTCATAGGGCTATTACGCAGGCTAGTGTAATAATCAGTGAAGGCAGTGATGACAAGGATAAAATAGAGGTACAGTATAGCTTTGTCTTTGACCTCATAGAGAACCTTATAATGGCAATTATGAATGCCATACTTAGCCCTAAGCTTATGATGCTTCTTGAGGTCAACCAGCAGCTGATGGGTGGAACATGGGAGAAGATTACCTTCAACGATATCCTCATAGCCATGAGGAGCATAATCGTATCGATTGTGAAGGAAGTCGTTGACTTGATAATCCAGGAGCTTCTGAAATTCGTCATGGAAGAGCTTCGTCCAATATTCGAAATGTTCACCTCAATCATCGTTAGAGAGAGACTTGAGGACATTGCAGAGGCTATGGAGGAGATTATACGTAACTGTCCTCTTATATGGTTCAGATTCGGTAATCAAGACCTTGAGACCAAGCTTGATACCGTTGATTATGCTGATATTGATGTCAGCTCAAATAAGAAGGGAGAATCACCTTCAACTAATAACTGTTAATACTATGGGTATATCACAGATTTGCCAGACTATAAAGAATTATTTCCAGAATGTAAGAACACCTTTCCCACAAGTTCCTAGGATACTCCTTGTGTGCTCGATGATTAAGAGACCAGGACTTTCAGTCGTTAACTCAGTTTCCAACATTACAAAGGACTTGAATAGAATTGGAATACCTACTGGAACTATGCCAGATGGTAGTACTAACTTGACAATAGGGTTTACATACGCTGTTGTCAATGAGGTATACAGGGCTATAAGGAAGGATATGTCTATACAGGTTGGAATACAGCCAGGAACACTGAATATTGTAAGCGGACCTGGTGCTGGTACTAATGTTACTCCTGGAATAGGACTTGGCAGTGCTTATTAATTGATTCAATATGAAAACGAAAGTAGATTTCACAAAGTTATCGAATGCTGAGATTAACCTAAAGATTATGGGTTATGAGAACGAATATAATGTCAAGAAGGATAAGATTCTTGGCTTGATAGCAGAGCTTCAAGAACTTGATGCCCTGTACATAGAGGCTAATAACGAACTTAAGAAAAGAGGAGTATTAAGCAATGAGTAAGGTTTTGATAAAAATAGGCACTGTTGTCGAGATTGAGGACAAGAATTCTACCAATGGTGCTGACGCATTGAGGGTACGTGTAAAACTCAATGAGGATAAGTACGACGAGAGTAAACCAGTAGAAACCCTCCCTTGGGCTTTCCCACTCCTTCCTAAGACATTCCAGAGTGTTCCTAAGAAGGGTGAGGCTGTGCTTGTTATAGCAGATGCCTTGGGTGAGTTCTCAGAGGGTCAGAGGTATTACATAGGTCCGCTTATCTCTCAACCACAGTACCATGAGTATTGCCCAGCAAAGGACGCAACAACAGTTCTCCAGGCTTCTAAAAACCTTCCCATAGGAAGAATATCTAGCAATGATGCCACAAGTGGTTCATTCCCTAAGGCAAATGACATTGCAATTGTTGGTAGGGGACAGGAAGATGTCATAACAAGATATGACGATGATTCAAACACAAGTGAGGTATCAATGAGGGCTGGAATACGTATGAAGTATGATGGTTCTACTACAGACTCAACACTTGGAGACGTTATATTCAATGATACAGACCCAGCATACATACAGCTCAAACATAAATACGGGCTTGCTACTGACCAGGATTATGCATGTGATAGTGTTGTTAATATCGTTGCTGATTATATCAACATTATGAGTAATCATGATGAAGATGTAAAGGCAAGTATACATGATAAAAATACACTTGTCAACGAGGTTACTTTTGATAACACTGTTAAAAGTCTTCATCAAGTACCGAAGGGTGATAAACTTGTAGAGCTTCTTGAGATTATGAAGGGTGCAATCATGCACCATGTACACCCTTGGGCTGGTATGGAGCAAAGTGGTGATAAACCAGGAGACATTAAGAAACTTGAAGGATATGATATAAAGTCAATCCTTTCAGACTTCGTTAGAATATCATAAAAAATGCAGCCACTTCTGACTGCATTTTAAAATTATTTTGTGCCAACTGCGATGTTATTGCCAAAAAATTACCATTTTTCAAAAATTTTTGTTATAAATGTATTTCTAACAATGTCATCATTTGAGAATTCATCGATTGAAACCCCTTCAACATCAAATAATTTATTTTTTGCATGTATTAAGCCACTATCATTAAAATCCCTTATTCCTTTACGGTCACATTGTTCTTTATCACCTAAAAGTGCTATTTTAGTGTTTCCATCACCCATTCTGCCAATTAGAAGAAGTGTTTCCCTTTTTGACAAGTTTTCCGCTTCATCAATTATAATGAATGAGTCATCAAATGTTTTACCTCTAGCATAACTAAGTAATTCAAATTCAATTAATCCACTATTAACTAATTGCTGTGCTATTTCTATGTAGCTTATATTTCCACTTAATTTTAATATTTTTTCTAATGTTGATATTGTAGCCATTTGGAATGGCTTAATTTTTTCTTCTATGCTTCCAGGTAATAAACCAATTTTGGTTGCTTCTGAAGCTTCAACTGTTGGCACAATGACAAGTATTTTTGATATTTCACCGTTCTTTAGTAAAGATAAACCAGCAGTTAAAGCTAAAAGAGATTTTCCAACACCAGCAGGCGCATCACATATGTTTAATTTAAGATTTAAATCTTGTAAGTGTTTTAAAAAAGTTTTTTGCTTTTGGTTTTTACATTTTACATTTAGTTTGTAACTGAGTGTTTTAAGCTTAGTACATAAGCCTTCTGACGTAAGATAGTTAAGAGCACTGTCTTTTTTCATCTTCTCTTCGATGAACTCCATTTCTACTTCACTTAAATTTTGTAAGTGTTTTTTTCTTCCCATAAAAATTTTTATTTGATAAGTTATTTACTACATAATCACTAAAATCTGTTAAACTTAAAATATTGTATTTTTTGGCATAAGAATCTTCTCCGACATAAATTATTTTAATATTGTGTTCTTTACATTTTTCTTTTTTTATTTCATCTAATCTTTTACGTTTATTTAAACCATTTTCCCCTCCCCAGATTTTAACAAGTTTGTAATGTTGTTCTCCTTGGCATTCAATAGCAATGTTATATTTTGGTAAAAAGAAATCTAAACTTTGTTTTCCAAGCCACCCACAATGTTTATTACTATATTGCGAAATATATGAAATTTTATTATTGAATAATATTAGTGATATTTTATCTTCCAATTTGCTTTTTTTACAATATTTACACCCTTGTTTTTGCGATATGTGTGAATTAGGGCTTATCCAAAATTCCCCGTGCTTGGGACAGATTATACATACTTTTTCTTTACTTCCTTTATATTCTACTTTTGAATAATCATATTTATCTCCATGAATTTCTTTTGATTTTTTTATAAATTCTTCTGTTGTTAATTTTTTAGTTCCACCACATTTGTTACAACCATGCCCATTTAAATGGTCGTTTGGTTTCTGCCAAAATTCGCCATGAACAGGACAAATTATACATACTGGGGTTTTATTATTTGTATATTCTGTTTTAGAGTAGTTGTATCTATTTCCGTGTACTTTTTTAGCTTGTACGATAAACTCATTAGTGTTGTTTTTTTTAGTGCCACTACATTTACCACATCCACATCCATCTAGATGAGTGTTTGGTGTTTGTAAAAATTCACCGTGTTTTGGGCAAATTATAATAATGTTAGTTCTATTGTTTATATATTCTACCTTAGAATAATCATATTTATTGCCATGAATATTCATAGCCTTTTCAATAAATTCTTTTGTTGTTAATTTCTTTGGCATAATGTTTTACTTTTACTATAAATATATAGAAAAACGAAAAAATATTTTCAAGCTCATCGATACCTTTCAAATTCTTTTTTTTACCCATAAATTAGTTATTTAAGAAAAGAGCGCAGTACCTTCGCATAGGCTACTGCGCTCTTTATTATGTAATATATGTAATGTATTCCAATTCCATATGTTAATCCCATTTACTATAAATATCTGGTCAGTTGTTAAACAGTGTTAAAATTTGAACTAATATTTGGTAGTCTCAGAATTTTTATATAATTTTGCACCGTGAAAGAAACAGAGCTGCCACTTAGATGAGTGCGGAAGAAGGAAACGCTAGCCGCATGAAGGTATGCCTTAAGGACGATAGCTCAGTTGGTAGAGCACCAGGTTAGCAGCGTGGGGGTCTGTGGTTCGAGTCCGCATTGTCCTACAAATAATTTTTAAAGTATTAAAAAAAATGAGACAACCGAAAATTGAAACAGTAACAGGAGAGAGGAAAGACGCTATCCTCGCATTCTTACATTCACTCTCTGGAATGGGAGCTGGTGATTCAGTAGAGCGTGATGGTTTTGAAATTAAAAGATTAAGATAGTATGTTAAGGTATGCAATTGTATTAGGCATAGTATTTGCCATTGTAGCGGTAATATATTACACGCTGCTTACATTACAGTGCTTTGGGGTGCTCAAGTTCTCCAAGGAAGAGGTAAGTTTTCCGAAGGTTCTCATCCCCTTTTATTATTTCTTTGTGTAATTCAAACGATTTAAACAATGAACAAGAAACAAGAGAAAAAAGTAGCAACCGTCCTGCTGAAGCTGTACGACATTGTGTTGGCTGAAGAGCAAGGAAGCGCAGAACACATCTGTGAGTATTTCGACTCAGAAAACCTTGAGGAGTTGATTAACGAGCTTGGTATCAAGATTCAACCGTCTCTCGAACCCTGTGAGATTGAAGAAGAGGTAGATGATTTTCTGGTGGAGTACGACTGGACAGAAATGTGTCATTTCGACGAGACAGAGGCTCTTGATTGGGCTTGTGAGAATTCATCCATGAATAAGGCTGACAAGGCGTTGTTCATCGAGGAAATCAAGAAGAGACTGAAATAAACATCAATATTAACATTTTAAACTTTAAAACAAAATGAAGGATTTCGAAAGTAAAGCAGTGAATGTACCCAAGAAGGTACTTTGGGGTTTTGTGTCTATCATCGCCCTGTTTGTAGTGTTGTTCGTCGTTGGCGGTGTCATGGAAGACTGTGACAAGTCCAAGAACTATGTGTGCCAGTATCCTATAACTGGTAAGTACGAGGTATGGACTGAGGGTGGTGCTCAGTTCCAGTGGTGGGGTAACGTATATGAGTACTCCAAGACCAACCAGGTTGAGTTTACAGGTGTAGAGAAGAATGACGAAGGATATGTAGCCGCTGGTAGCAACCCAGGCGCAGCCGTGACGTTCAATGACCGAGGTCGTGGATTCATTATCGGTTCACTCCGTGTAGTACTGCCTCGTGATTTCAACCACATGGCTAAGATTCAGCAGGAGTTCGGCTCTGAGGAGGCTCTTATTAGCACATTGATTAAGCCTACATTGTATAAGGTAGTAACATCCTGCGGTCCGCTGATGTCGTCGCTTGAGTCAGTATCTGAGACTCGTACCGACCTTATCCAGTATATTACCGACCAGTTGAACGAGGGTGTGTACAAGACGAAGATTACAAAGATTAAGGTTACTAATGAGCTAACAGGTGATACTGAAACTGTGGCGAAAGCAGAAATTCTGGTTGACCGTAACGGTAACTACATGCGACAGGAGAAGTCACCGTTCCAACAGTATGGTATTACATGTAATCTCGTATCAATCACCGACATTAAGTATGACCGTGCAACCCAAGACCAGATTGACGCTCAGAAGCAGGCTAACCTTGCAGTTGTGACCGCCAAGACCAAATCTCTTGAGGCTATCCAGAAGACCGTGCTGATTACAGAGCAGGGTAAGGCTGATGCAGAGAAGGCAAAGTGGGAGCAGGAGAAGGAGAAGGCTGTGGCTGTGACAAAGGCTCAACAGGAGTTCGAGGTTGCGAAGCTTGAGGCTGCTAAGGCTGAGGAGGTTGCCCGAAAGGTACGTGCCGAGGGTGAGGCAAAGGCTGCTGCTAACCGTGCATTGGTTGCTGCTGGAGCAACGCCAGACCAGTTACTTCAGATGAAAAAGGAAACTATGATTGGTATTGCTCGTGAGCTTGCTAATTCTAAAACAGAATGGGTCCCAAAAATTATGGTTAATGGTAATAATGGAAATGGTTCTGACCCAATGCAGACTGTTGGACTCAACATGTTGATGCAAACTATTGAAAAAATGAATAATTTTAAATGGTAAAAGCAATAAACTAATATATAATGTGGGGATTATTAGCGCAATAATCCCCACATTTATTTGTTTTTATATTTGTAGTAATATATTTTATATATGAGTAAAACTGGACCAAAACATATTAAACAATTTAAAGAAGGGGATAGAATTAATGACTCCTTTATACTAATTAAAGAAATAAAAAAAGAAGTTATATGGCAAGGTAAATCAAAAAATATTTATATATGGGAGTGTAAATGTGATTGCGGTAGGATATTCTATGCAAGGCAAAACCAGGTTTTGAAAAGAATTGGTTGTATTAGTTGTACTGCCTCGAAAAATATAGTAAAGCGTTCGATTGAAAAACATGGCATGACACAACGTGGAATTAAAAAAAGAATATATAAAGACTATCAAATAGGTGCAAAAAAACGTAACCTTACATTTGAACTGACACTAGACGAATTTATAGCAATATCAAGCGGAAACTGTTATTATTGTGGGGAAGAGCCTTCTGTATATCCTGGTGATGTGAAATATATGAATAAAATAAATGAGCCTTGGAAAAGAAATGGTATTGATAGGGTTGACACATTAAAAGGTTATACAAAAGATAACTGTGTTCCTTGTTGTTCAAAATGCAATTATGCAAAGCATGACCTTAAACTTGACGAATTTAAAGAATGGGTTGAAAAATGTTATAATAATCTGTTAAAAGAAAATAAAAAATCGAGGTAATCTTTGGTTATCTCGATTTTTTTATTTATCTTTGCAGCAGGAAAAAATAGTGAAGTATGAAAAAGATATTTTTAGCAGCAGGGGTTCTCTGCAATGGTTTCAGACTTGACAGTGGTGTTGCCACTGCTGGGTCTTACGCAGTTCCTAATGCAATGGACTTGACGGAACAGCAAAAAGGTAATATTGTGATGAAGATTGCAAAGACAAATTCATTCACACCATGTGAGAAGTTTAAAATCAGTGAATTATCAAAAGAAGCAGGACATGGACGTATATTTCAGCAAAAAAAGTCTATCCCATTTTAAGGTGGATGAAAATGATAACCGAATTATAGTATGTTTGGTTACTGGGGAAGAATTAATTGTTAATGCCCAACTCTGGCAAAATCTTAGAGAATGGACAGAGACATTAAGGAAGATGCTAGGAGAGTACGAAACATATTATGGTGTTGTCAGATACGATACGAACAATAGAAAACTTTATTTTTAATAGGTAATAAATAAAAATTATGGAAATTACAAAGAATAATTTATCTCAAGCTATTGGGGCATTACGACAGTGCGCAAAAGAAAATGAAAATAAAAACACTGATACAGGATGTATTCGTGTCTCTGATTTATGCAATGACGTTGCAACATATCTAGAAAAAGAATTGAAAGATATGGAACAATGCGCAGAAGAACTGGAACAAATTGGAAAACAACAAAAATAATAATATGAAAAAGATTGTGTATTTTATCGTGGTTGCCATCATGTGTGTGATTGGTCTTCCATTTATGATTTTCTGTCGTGACAAATGGAATGCATTTGGTCGTAAGGTAGATGGTGCTTTCAAGATTGAATCACCCCACACCAAGAATTATAACGCATCGAATCATGAACAATAAATTGCTTGTTATACATCCGAATGACCCGTCAACGAAGTTCCTTGAAACTTTGTATGACTATCATACACCATTTAATTCGCTTGTGGTAGACGAGACCGCCAGTAACTCAAAGATTAGGCAGGTTCTCACCGCAAGTGCGTTGAAGGATAGAAACGTCATGATGCTTGGTCATGGTTATGATGGAGGTATGTTCGCCCCTCAGAAGAATGATACTGAGGTTAATCCGTTCTACAGGAAAATCATTAACCCATCACTGGTTCAATTCCTAAGGGAGAGAACCTGTATAGGCATCTGGTGTTATGCCAACCTGTTTGCTGAGAAGTACAACCTTCATGGACTTTTCAGTGGTATGGTCATATCAGACCTTGACGAGGCACATTCCTATGGTATAGATGAGTTCTCACAGAAGGAGATTGAAATGTATAACATGGATTTCGCTGGTGCTCTTGCATACTGTATGGAGACATTTGAACTAGACCAAGTACCATCCATGATGGAGGCATTCGTTCACTCTCCTAACAGGCTGGAGAAATTTAATTTCGGTAATCTTTACTATTATCCATAAACATATGGCAAAAAATACATTAACAAAGAAATTGGAGAAAATACTGTTTTTCTATGACAGTTATCTACCAGAAGATGGAATACCAATGTTCCAAAGAGACATGAAAGAAGTAATAGAGCTTTCTAAACAATACAAAAAAGGTGGGAGTTGATTTCCCGCCTTTTATGCATATTTGTTATTTAAGTCATCCACGATGTCAAATGAAAGTACATCATGGTGGATTATTGAGTTCATACCATACTTAATTCTTACATCAACGAAGTATTTCTGAGGAATGAGTATGTTTGTATCAATCATGTAGAAGTTCTCCACGAACGCCTTATTGACCTTATCCCACTCAATCACGTCAATCTCCCTTGTACCGTCCTTCACGTACACCCTAATGTCTATTGAGTCAAGAAGCTGTACTGTATTGGTAGTATAGCTTGGTTTTGGACTTATGACAAGCTTCCTAATGTCACCACGCTTAATCTGCTCCTTCTCCTTGATTCCAGCAATCGTTGGAGAGAATGTCGCATTTGATGAAACAAGTGAGCTTCCTATGTTGAAATAATTAGGTGTAGCCCTAACCACGAAATCAAGTTCTACGTCGTCTAAAACTGTTCCCTGGTACTGTATGTTAGTCCAGGTGTCATAAAGCATCGTATCGGCTTCAAAATCGTTCTTAGAGAGCTTTAAATCGATGTAGTATATACCTTTAGACTGTCTTTTGGACATAATCCACGTCATTTCCCTTCCAGTTGAATCCCTTATGATTTCGCCATCGCCATTCCTAATAGTTACGGTAGGATTCAATGATAAGTCCTCAAGATGGTCTCCAATCGTGCAATAAAGGTACAACCTATTTTTCTTACTCAATACGAAGTTAGACCTATCATCCATTACCACATCCTCATATCTTGTCTCAACAAATGGTTCGAAGAACGTGTTGGTTTTGTCTGTAAGCCATCCGACATAGTTCTCCCATTCACTGTCACTTGATTCAAGAAGAGGTGAAAATGCCATTGCTATCCCATAGTTCTCCAAGTCCCCATAAAGGAACTTGTTGAATGTCTCAGTGATATCAAGGTTTATGTTTTCATTACCAACGTCAAAGTGCTGCCTTCCAATCACAATTGACTCCTCTCCAGCGGCAAATTTGTCATATTCAAGAGAAAGTTTCTCGTTGGTATATATACCAGGGGCATACAATGGCTTTCTGGCGCATTCTAAGAGCTTCTGAAGCTCTTTCTTCTGCTCGTCGGTAAGTTCATCCACCGTGTCCACTCCAACAGCTTCTAGGTAGGTTTCTGTGATTCTTTCCTTCTCTTCTTCTGTAAGCTCTTCCTTCTCCCCGTCATTCCAAGGATATCCGTTCCTGCACTGAAACCAATTACACCCGTCCTCAGAGTAAAGCCTCTTAGGGTCTACTACAACCTTTGAGTAAAAATCGGCATTGAGGAAATTCTTAGAATAGTCAAAGCCCTTACCCCTGTCCCATAGCTTAGGGACAAGGAAAAATATAATATCGAAAGAAGTAGCCCTAATCTTCTTGTTAAAATTGATTGAACTGGTCTCACAGTCATGGAGCTGTGTGAAGTCCAGTGAGCCAGCGTTGGTGATGTGAAGCGTGTGCTTCATCTTCTTCATGTCAATCATAACGCCTTCCTCCATGAGCTTCTTAACCTTGTTGTGGTCGAAGTACATGAGGACTCTTGAAACAATGGTATCTTTACCATATACAAGTTCAGCGATAGGATTAAGACCAGTGTTAAGCTTAGAGCCAGATATAATTGTATCAAATTTACTTAAGTATGTCTTGTATACCATAAAACGTATTAATTAACTAATAATAAATAGTTTATTGACAGGTTTCATTTCTTAAACTTATCCAATAATATCTTCTTTTTTTCCTCAAATGGCTTTGACACAATATACATAAAGTCATCCTTATGCTTATTTATATATTCCTCCAGGGTACATATAGGTTTGCAAGGGCTTCCAGCAGCAACTGTATTGTCTGGTATATCCTTGTTTACAATACTTCCAGCACCTATGATGCAATTGTCACCTATTTTCACATTAGGAAGTATCACACTCCTACACCCAATGAAACAGTTCTTACCAATGGTGATAGGACCATAGATTACCGTTTCCTTATTCTGTCCTGGAAGGTTTCTTATAACCCTTGTAGCAGCATCGTGTGTAACAAACGCACAGTCAAATGATACTGTGGTATTGTCGCCTATCGTAACAAGATAAGGTTCTGAACCGAAGTTAGCACCTCCTATTATCTGTACGTTTTTCCCTAAATTTGGTTCTCCGTAGTTTGGTTTATACATAACGTATTATGCTGTTTTATATATTCTATTATTAAGTCAAATTGTTTGAAAGTATTGTTTTTAGTATAAATATTACCATATTTTTCATTATTGATAATGTTTTTTTTCTTTATGTGTTTATCAATTAAATAAAGTAATTTAAGTTTATCATTACATTTGTTATATTTTTTAATGTCTCGTTCTATATTAACTTCTACATTATTTCTGAATAATGGTACATTCTTGAAATGTTGCCCACCTTGACATTCTATACCTACATTATACTCTGGTAAATATAAATCTATACTTTGATGGGAAAGTCCGCAGCTAAGCCATTCTGGGCGATATATATGCTCGAATTGAATGTTGTTTTCTTTTAATTTTAACATCATTCTTTCTTCAAGAGAAGATACTTTACACTCTTTACATCCAGACCCTTGCAAATGGTTTGCAGGTTTTTGCCAAAATTCACCATGTTCTGGGCATATTATACAAACAGGAGTTATATTATTAATGTATTCCACCTTTGAATAGTCGTACTTATTACAATGAACTTTCTTTGCTTTTTCTATGAAATCTTCTTGGCATCTAACCCTTTCAAATGTTATTGGGTTTTTCGACACTAAAAATCTCACAGCTTCTGTTGTTATTTCTTTACCATTGTAAATTACAGTAACTGGTTTATGCAGCCCATTATATTCTGTTTTAGAAAAATCATATATATTACCAAACTTTTTCTGCACTTGTTTTATAAAATCTTCAGTTGTTTTTTTTATATTTCCAGCGCATTTAGGACAACCTTGGCCACGTAAGTGACTATTAGGTGTTTGCCAAAATTCACCATGTTTGGGGCACACAATGCATACTTCAGTTCTGTCATTAATGTATTCAATTTTAGAATAATCATATTTATTCCCATGAACTTTGATGACATCATTGATGAATTGTTCAAAAGTTTTTGTTTGTTTTTTTATTTGTTCATTTCTAGCGCATATTGGACATTGTTCTCCTCTTAAATGCGCATCCATAGATTGCCAAAATTCCCCATGTTTTGGACAGATAATACAAACTTTATCTTTTTGTTTTGTAAATGAAACTTTTGAATAGTCATATCTATTGTTATGAACTATACTACATTTTTCAATAATTTTACGTTTATTTTCTTCAGTTCTTTTTTCTTTACTGCATAATGAACACCCTCTTCCATTTAGAAAATTACATATGATTCTATCAAAATCACCGTGTTTTTTACAAGTTATTGTCACAGTTTCTTTATTGTTTGTAATTTCACCAACTTTATCGTATGAATATAAATCTCCGTATAATCCTTTTGCCTTTTTAATAAAATAATCTCTAGTCATAATGTTATATCCTTTATTATAAATATAACATAAAAACCAAAAAATCAATATAACATACGACTATTTTTTGCTTAATTGCTAGAAGTGAATTCACTGTCATCAACAGGACTAGCCGTTATCGACCTATACAATGGAATCGTACCCCATAATGTGTGAGCATTATCGGTATTGTTCCTACCATCATTATTAACCACAAAAAAGGTCATTCTTGTTGGGTCAACTTGTATCCCCAAGTAGTCTCCTTTTTTTATATCAACACCTAACTCAGTAAGTGTTTCCTCATAAACACCAACAGTTAATTTTCCAACTTTCATATATGTTCCAAGATTCTTACTCTTGTCATAGGACTTCAGCTCTGGTGCTTCAATCTTGTACACACAAGGTATCTCCACAGGAGCTTTGTACTTCACCGCACCTGGGTCTGTTTCACCGTACACAGCATCACTCTGAGTTTCCTGTGCATCAACCTGGTACAGCACAACAGCCTGTCCCATGTCCTGTTCAATGTAGTTTTTTCCGATGTCCCTCTCAACAGCAAATGACTCTGCATCATAGAATAGGCTGTTTCTGTTTATTGGGACACGCCTGGTCTTACTACCTGTAAATGTTATCTCTGCCATATCTTATACGTTTTATTTTACCACAAACTAAAACCACTATCCAACACAACAATCAATGGTTTTCCATCCCTGTTAACCATACCGAAATTGGCTATGTTTCCACCCAGGTCGCCAATACCACTATCTGTTGCATTAATTAATTTCTTGAGTTCCGTTAACCATGCATTATTTCTTATCACAGCTTCATAGTCCTCCCTGTCCTGTTCTATCCATTCGACATGTCTATCTTCAAGGTATGAAACAATTTGGCTTACAGACGGTTTATTTGATTTCTCTCCTGCTGGCTTAATGTTGTCAAAATATTTATCAAACCCTATTTCACGGTCTCCACCATATCTGGAAGTCTTACTCTTCTCTGGTGATGACTGTTGCTGATAAGTACCAAAGAATGTCAACCCAACAAGTTTCTCGAAATCTGATGGGCGTACTGGAAGAACCTGTTCACTTACAAGGAATGTAAACCTGTGGTCATCATAATAGTATATCCTCGTTAATAGGGGAGAATCTATGCTCTGAAACATTTGAACCTCATATTTATTACATTCTCTACCCCATTCCCATGAAGATTCACGAACAAGCTTTATTACCATGTTTTCATTAAGTTGAAAAACAATTCTTCCACTACCGACACCTATTGGCTCTCCAAGATATTTCCTACAGTACTGATACTGAGCCTTTCCAGTGTTTTCATCGTAGAAAGCACTGTCACCTATTATCTTGAGAGTTTCAACGGAAAATCCAGTATCTTCGAACAACTTAATCTTCTGTGACTCGTTTATCTTTATGGTCTTCATCAGTGAACACTATTATTTCTTATAAATATCAGATAATGAGAAATAAAAATGAGCGAACCTCTCGATTCACTCATTAATATTACTGTTGTCCGTTCTGCTTCATAAATTCGCTAGTACCTATCTTTGGTGATTCTGGCATATTATGTGAGCTATATGTTCCATAAGGATTGGATGCGCTATAGCCGAAAGCTCCTGGGTCGTCCCATTCCATATATGCTCTTGATTTTCCTTTCTCGAATCCCATATAGTTTATATCTGGGTTAAATCTATCTTTTGTTCTTTCATCAGCCCAATCAAGTCCATATTCAATATCTTTATTGCCGAAGCCTTCATCCCATCCGTATCCATATTTATTGAATATGTCTATTATTTTGCTTGCTTCTTCTCCCCATCTGCCATCTTTTGGTGTTGGTACTGCTATATGGTAGTCCACATATAATCCATTGAATTTATCGCAGAGGAAGTTCTTAACATATTCATCGTAGTCACCAGTTTGTGATATGTCGTGTTCATCTCTAAATTCTTTATTAATTCTTGATGGGTCTGCTGGTGTTTTTCCTCTACCCTTTTTGTGCTGCCATTGCCTCATGCCATCTGCCGTCAGCTTCTCTTTTGTTGGGTCTCCCCAATCATCACGGTGTGAATAGTTTGTAACAGTTCCAGGTTTAAATCCACCTTCAGCTGTTCTCAAATCAGCAAGTTCTTCACTAGACTTAAGCATCTGCTTTATCTGTTCATTGTTATGATATTGTGGCTTTATCGCATATAATGTTTTGCCATCGTTAAATTCCATAACCCTGTCTGCAAATTGAAGAAGTCTATATGGAATATCACCAGTCTTTGCTTCAAAGAAATAATCCCAGCCATAGTTAGGGAATTCTAGTTTGTCAAACTGATATCTTTTATCTACCCATTTCACACCGCCATGCCTTTTTGCAATCTGTTTAAATACAGGTGTAAGTCCTTCATTCAATATTTGTTGTACTGACTCCTTAACAAGCCTATGTAAGTCGCTTTCAGTCAATCTTATAATCTGTTTCATACACAATTTTCTTTATAAATATAAATATCCACCTATTTAGTAAAAAAACTCCCCAAAAATCTTGTTTTTTTCGAAAAATATGTTATATTTTACACTGGTATAAAATATAACATATGGCGCAATCATTAGAAAATATTGACAGGGCATATAAACTATTGAAGGACTATTCTGGTGATAACCCATACATCATCAAGTTGAAGAATAGTGTTTTCGTATACAACTCCAAGTCGTTGAACGATATTGAAGTTGAGTATATCCTTGCCAACTACAACAGAGAGCCTGTGCTTTTGAACAAGATAGTAAAGGTAGCTGACTGGTGGGGTGATAAGAAGAAGGAAGAACTTGACCTTGACTTCTCACCAAGGAAGCTCAAGATTACTTGGTTTCTTGGAGAGACTGAGACATATTATCATTTCTTCTGCATCTACAGGCAGTCCCAGGAGAGGGCTATGGAGCTGTTTGCATCCAAGAGAGGAATACTGACAGATTTCACTTCAGAGGACTGGACTAAGAAAGACATTGATTTTAAGCCCTACAACGAGCGTTCGGGTCGTACCCTTTATCCTCACCAGGAGGATGCTGTAAAGTTCCTTACAATCAAAAAGAAAGCTATTCTCGCTGATGTTATGGGCTTTGGTAAGACCACATCAGCCATTGTAGCAGCACTTGAGGACAAATATCAGAAGGTTTTGATAGTTTGTCCTGCTTCTGTGAAGCTTACATGGAAGAAGGAACTCATGCAGTACGTCGATGAGGACGAGATAACTATAGTAGAAGGTAGTAAGTGGAAGGAGAACAGGTTTACTATCATCAACTACGACATACTTAAGAACTTCTATGAGATTCCAATGGAAACTGTTAAGCAAACATCATTGGAACTAGATGGTGATACCATAACCAAGGTGACAAAGGAGAAGGAGAGGGTATCAAGGAAGAAGGCTGTAATTGCAGACGCAATGGAGAACAGCCAGCTTTACCAGTCCAAGTTCGACCTCATGATTATTGATGAAGCACACAGGTTGTCGAATACCACCAGTGGATTCTACAAGATAATGTCAGACCTTGTTAAGAGGTCTAATCCTAAGGGTATATATGAGTTGTCTGGCACTCCTATCACCAACAGACCTATCAACTTCTACAACCTTCTTAAAATAATAGGAGCACCAGTTGCAGAAGACTGGAGGTACTATGTGGAAAGGTACTGTGATGGTAGGTTCTTCTACAATAAGAAGGAACGTGATGCACACACCCTTATCTACTGCAAAAAAGTAGGTAAGAAGAGTTGGTTTGACCTTGATGATGAGGAGAAGAAAGAACTTGATGAGATTCTTGACAAAAGGTGCAAAAAGATATGGGTAACTGACGGTGCTTCTAACCTTGATGAACTACAGGAGGTCATCAAGTCATACTATCTTAGGAGAGATAAGAATGACCTTGAACTCAAAAAGAAGACTGTAAAGGTTCTTAACTATGACCTTACACCAGAGGAGAGGAAGAGCTATTCAAAGGTATGGGATGAATATACTAGGGCACAGAGTGAGAAAAACCCAGAAGACCTTGAGAAGCACAGAAAGATTGTTGAAGGTATCATGATGAGACAATGGCTTGCAAACGCCATGACAAACAAGACAATTGACCTTGCAAAGAAGTGTATAACGCTTGGTCACAAGGTTGTAATATTCTGCTCATTCGATGATGAGCTTAACACCATCAAGGAAGCCTTCAAGGACATCTGTGTCGTACATAATGGAAAGATGCTTGCCAAGAGGAAGGATAAGTCAGTAACCGAATTCCAGAATAATCCAGATATTAAAGTATTTATAGGAAATATACAGTCTGCTGGAGTGGGTCTTACACTTACAGCAAGTGATGTAGTTATATTTAATAGCTTCTCATTTGTTCCAGGAGATAATCAACAAGCAGAAGACAGGGTTCATAGGCTTAATCAAACAAAACCTTGTACAATATATTATCAAACTTACATTGATACATATTTCACTAAAATGCTTGAAATTGTTAATAAGAAAGATAAGACAATTAGTAATATTATAGTTTCAGAAAGGAATAAATAATATGGCAATAGACAAGACAATTTATAATAACGGTATCAATGGTATGCTCAGCTATTGGGAGATAGAGAACCTACCAAGAGACTATGAGGTGTTCAAGGCTATGTTCAAGGAAGCAACTGACACAAAAAATCATATTAAGCAGGACACTCATAAACCGATGTCCAGGCTCAAGCAGGAGAAAAGAATGCTCCAGGTTCTATCGAGAGCTACATATGGGATGAATAAGTATAACTGTAAATACGTCGATAAAATCAGCAAGAGGCAGGCAATTTATGGTTATGACCCATCGAAAGGCACTGAGAAGATGAGCTTCAAGAGCAAGTTGAACAGATTTATATTTTATCTCAATCCTAAAAGACTGTGGGGTGTAATTTCACTCTACTGGAACTTGAGAAAGCTATGGTCTGAGGACAGAAAGAGATACCGTGAGGCTCAGAAACAGCTTGAGGCATTAAGGAAAGAACAGAAAAAACAATATGATAACATGCAGTACAACATGGATAGAAAAGAATGGGTCTATAGGGGTACTTGCTAAATAATTTAAATAAAACAAAAGATTATGAATATTAATTTTGATGAATCCAAAATCGTGAAGATTATCGTCGATGCGGATAAGAATAACTACATTTCTCTGAGCCTCAAGGACGGAGAAGTAACTGGTATGGAAATCATATCAAAGAAAGAGCCTATAGCATATGTTGAAGGTGCTAGCGTGCTTGATAAGATTGACAGAAAGAAGCAGGCTGAAATTGACAGGGAACTTATTGACAAGTCATACGGTATCGCCAAGCAGATTAAGGAGTATCGTAATGGTAGAGGAAGTGGTTCTGCAAACTCAGTAGGAGAGGAAATCAAGGAAAGCATTGCAACTGCTCAGAAAGAATATGAGAAGAAGCTTGAGGAAGCCAAGAAAAAGATGGAGGCTATTGTCATCAAGCCAGAGGCAAAGAAGATAATGGATGTTCTTGAGTCAGAAGAGTTCAAGTCAAACCCTGTTACTTTCAAAGAGGACGGTAACACCATGAACTTGATGGAAGAACTCAAGGAAGAGGCAGAGAAAGACTTTGAAGAGGCTTGGAAAGACAAGAAAGAGCCTGTAAATGAGACTGTTGGAGACATCCTTAAGGCCAACCAGGAGATTGCTACCTACGGTGGTAAAAGGCATAAAGATATAGAGTTCCAGGATGGTGTAACTGAAAAGGAACAGCAGATACTTGATATTGTTTCGGAGACTCCAATCGATAAGCTTGCTGACAGCGAGAACTTCTTGAAGAAGATTGGGGAGTATAAAAACCTTATGAAGTCAAAGGGAACTAAGTTCGAGGCTTCTAAGAAAGTTAAAGACATGTTGAATTATGGAAGAATTAGACCAATCACTGAACTTAAATAATGAAGATGAAGAAGAGGTTAGACTTGGTTTTATAAAACTTATAGGTGAAGAGTCTGATGGGTATTACAGATATGAATTTATCTTTACAGACAACATAGACGAGTTCTGGGGTGAGAACTTTGAGTACAAACCAGCAGGATTAGTCAATGGGCTGTTACCAGACGATAAATACATAAGTGAGATTCATGTAGTGAAGATGAAAATCAAGCTAGACCTAATTCAGAACTCATGCTGTTTCGGATTCCAAGACTGTACGGATGGAATCATAGCCCTAGCCTGGGAAAACGTTGATGAATATGAGGAATACCCAGAAGATGGTAGAATATTCTTCAGATTCGGTGAGACGTTGGAAGAGGTTGAAAACAAGTTGGCAATAAAAAATATTTTGATGCTAACATAAAAGGGAAGCTTCTCACTTCCCTTTATTTTTTATTAACTCATCAAGTTTTTTCTTCTCATCGTCATTACACAGGTCATAAAACTTCTGGTAATTAATCTGTAAATCATAGTTAAGGTTCTTAACATCCTTCAACTCATTGAACATTGCACCATAGTATGCCTTGAAGTGGTAATAACCCTTCTTCGTAACCTTATCCACTATCGCCATGTCTCCAGACGTTCTGTTTATTATATAATCACCTGGATTAAATTTCGGTTCAATCATAACACTATAAATTTAATTTAATCAAGAATGTCCTGTACTCTCTTTTTGTCACACTCGTTGATTTTATTTACCATTTCCTTGAAACTGTTTATAGCCTCATTCCTCATTTCTTCTTCGTTTTCAATCTGTTGTAATCCCTGGTTATATACATCCTCAGCACCAACCATCCTCGCAATATCAGCACCAGTAAGTTGAACTTCATTCAGTATATTTCTAGATTCAATCATTGGAACTTCGTCACTTTTCATTGCCTTAATTTTTTTGTTAATATTATTAATCAAATAGGTTGCAACGTTAGCAACCGTATCAAATGCATGAACTGCCTTTTTCACATCTGTCATACCCCATATGGCAGCATAATTTATACTTTCTTTTATTGGGTATCCGTAAAACTTGCATACAATCCACGCTGTAAGTTCTGCCTGTTGTTCAACGAATCCTTTACCTTCTGGTCTACCAAAATAGAACTGAGCATATTCTGGATTATTATCACGGAGATACCTTTGATGCAATATCTCATGAGCAAACTCATGTAATATGGTTAAGAGATAATTTGAATTCATTTTAGCTTTGTCAAGAACCTCAATTTTACCGCCCTTGGAAACTCCAAGAGCACCACCAAGGTTTT
>Ga0310691_10000746_pt1 | contig 56228 bp, 48 predicted proteins | sample 176DNAGHGlowgp2_FD_203887 | JGI IMG/M metagenome (GOLD analysis project Ga0310691, IMG submission 203887) | Sheep rumen microbial communities from Palmerston North, Manawatu-Wanganui, New Zealand - 1766 DNA GHGlow gp2 (v2) (version 2) | ecosystem: Host-associated > Mammals > Digestive system >... | reverse complement strand
GGGTGGTTATTGCGGCGGGGTTCCACCTCTTCCCATTCCGAACAGAGAAGTTAAGCCCGCCTGCGCCGATGGTACTGCAATGCAATGTGGGAGAGTAGGAGGCCGCCTTCTTTTTTAGAATGCTTAAAATAAGCAAACGAGAGTCATATCAGAAATGATGTGACTCTCGTTTTTGTGTGGTTATTCTAACTCTTATGCTCAGGAATTATTTTATTCGTATCCTTTGTTTTGCTTTATGTTGTGATTGAGAGAGATAACGTTAGAAGGAATAGGGAATACTATGGTATGGATGGGTTGATAGCGATTGAAACGTATCATATCGTTGCGACGCCAACCTTCCCAAGCAAGTTCGAGTAGTCGCTCGTCATAGATATTGTCGAGAGTTGCTTCACGTGATGGCATCTCGGCACGTGAGCGTATCATGTCAAGATATTCCTGGGCACCTGTCTCGCCATTGCGAAGGAGGGCCTCCGCCTTCATGAGCAGTACATCTGCATAACGGAAGATGACGATGTCGTTGTTCATGAGTTTGCCTTTCTGTGAGGCATTTTCATCTATCTCATATTTCTTCATTCGTGCTCCTGCGGTTTCGAGGTATGGACTACCTTTGAGGTCAATTTTTACTTCTTCAGGATAATAGCGAAGTGGCTGTCCGAGACGGTCTGTGCATGATGCACCACCTTTACCGACTGCTATGCCGCCCCAATAGTTGAGGTCGAAGCGTTTGTCTTGGTCATTTTTGCCAAAATGAAATACTTGAAGGGCTGTGAGTGAAGCTGAGGTACCATTACTACCTGTGAAGCCGAATGAAGAGGCATGGCGCCAGTGCATAGAGCGCACGATGTGTTGCTGTTGGTTGGAGTAGAGCAGACGGTCCATGGGGATTATCCAGATATTTTCTGTACCGTTTTCGTTATAGATTTTGAAATTGTCTCTGTAGTGTGTGGAGAGCGAATAGTCTAAATCATCTATTTGGTTGCAGTAGTATTGGCATGCCTGCCATGCATTCATTGTTTCATCATTGATTTTGAATGTCATTGCTTTGCCGTCAGGATATGGTGATTGAGTCCAGTCGTCGTTGCAATAGATTTCAGCGTTGAGGTAGAGTTTGGCTAAGACGAAATAGGCTACGGGAAGGGTTACTCTGCCGTAATAATCGCCTGTGGCGGTGCTGTTACTCTTATTGAGCCAGGGGCAGACTGCTTCGAGTTCGGTGCGTACAAAGTCGAAGACCTGTGAGCGTTCAGACTGTGTCACCTCGTTCATAGACACTGTTGTAGATGTGACGATGGGCACTCTGCCGAAGAGGTCGAGTAAATACCAATAGTATATGGCGCGGAGGGCTCTGACTTCTGCTATGTAACGCTCTTGTTGTATCTTAATAAGCAGATCTTGATGGCGATTGATTATTTCGATGGATCTGTTGCACTGGGCTATAACTTTATACAGATAGTACCATGAGTTCTTTATCATTTCATGACCAGGAGACCAAGTGTGGAAATAGAGGTCTTGCCAGATACCTCCATCATACCAGTCGACGCCTCGTGTGGGCATGATTGCCTCGTCGGAAGCGAAGGTGTTGAGGTCATAGACACCTCGGCAAGTGCCTTGCAGTCCATCACCATCGTTATAGCCTCCGATATAGCTATAAAGCATAAGTACGGCATTTTGATATACAGCCTGCGCATCGGTGTATATTAGTTCTTCGTCTATCTGATCTTTTGGATGTTCCTCGAGTGAGCACGAAGAACACATAAGAGTGAGTGATGAAAGGAGAACGAGAGTGTATAGGTAGTATCTCATGATTGGGAAGGGTCGGCTTAGAATTGAACGCTGATACCTAGGGAGTATGTGCGATATACGGGTAGTGACCTCTTATCATCAATGCCGAGGGTGTTGTTGACCACGCTGGAGTTAATGAGCGGGGTGAGTCCTGAGTATCCTGTGAATGTATGTAGATTATTGACAGAGGCAGAGAGACGCATTTGCTGAATATGACGTGACTTGATAGGTATAAGCCAACCGATAGTGACGTAGTCGAGATTTAGGTAGTCGCCACGTTCAAGCCAGTAGTCGCTGATAGTTTGGTCTTGAATGTTTTGTTCGGGTGCGCCTCGCATCACATTATAGTTAGGCAAGGAGAGCATATTGTTATAGCTGAGTGCTGTGCCGTTGAAGATGTGATGACCGAAGGCACCATTAGCCTGCATGGCGATGTCCCACTGCTTGTAACGGTAGGAGATATTTATACCAAGACGTGCCTTAGGCATAGCCTGTCCACAGATGTATTTCTCTTTGGTCACATCATAACGCTTTGAGCCGTCGGGGTCGGTAACGAGTCCGTTGCAATGGGGCAGATAGAACACGCCAAGTGGCTCACCTACTATCTGATATACTGCTGTAGAACCGCCATGGAATCCAGCTCCACTCAACCCCGCAATACCCTTAATGGCAGGAGCGGTTAGATGCTGACCGTTATAGTCACCATCGAGTGAAATCAGTTTATTGCGTTCAAAGGATAGGTTCATACCGAAACTGAGTTCGGAGTCGCTACGCTTGAATGGTATAATGCCGAAGCCTATCTCGAAACCGCTGTTGCGCATAACACCGAGGTTAGCCAACATCTTGTCGTAAGTGAATGGAGGTACGGGAACATCATACATATAGAGCATATCAGTGATGCGAGAATAGTAATAATCCATGTAGAGGATTATTCGCTTATCCCAAAAGGCTGCATTCAGTCCAACGTTAAATGTATGCTTAACCTCCCATTTCAGGTCCGGATTGGCGTTGCGAATGACGGATAGGGCGGTGACTGTCTTGCCACCTGTATTGATAACGCCATTAGGAGCTACTAACTGCATAGAATTGTAAGCATCGATGCCACCGAGGTTACCTGAGAGACCATAGCCCATGCGTAGCTTGATGTAATTAACAAAGGACTGCTGAGAACCGTCGAGCTCCTTGTCCCATATCAACCATGAACCGCTGACGGAGGGGAAAAATCCCCAGCGGTTGTTCTTGCCAACCTTAGACGAACCGTCGGTACGTGCGCTGAGGGTGAGGCTATAACGCTGCAGAAGGGAATAGTTAGCCTTGAACAGGAATGAACCCAGATGTGAGTCGCTATAGAAAGAACCTGTGCCCTCCCAGGGACGCAGTGCACCAGCAGCGAGGTTGTCATAACCGAAAGCATCAGTGGTGAAACCTGTAGCTGTAACGTGGAAACCCTTAGACTTGACATAGAGTATCTCACCCATAGCAGTGAGATTGAGTTGAGATGTAGGGAACTTAAAAATCTTCTCAATAGCAATGTTGCCGAGAATCTCAGTTTTTTTTGCATCGGCACGATATGCCTCCTTGCTGTAATAATGGGCTCGGTCAAATGAAGTATAGGTGTAGCTGGTAAGAGCTGTGAGATTCATATCATACCCCAAATTAGCTTTAGCACGTATGTGGGCGTTGAGGGCAGAGGTCTCGTCATCATCCTCCATATTGACCACATTATTTGGATTGCTAATCCAGTTGGATTCCGTTATGTTTTCATACTGTCCTTTCTCATTTTTGCCTTCGGGAAAAGTTGGGTTGAAGGCAGCAGCAGAGTAAAGTAGTTTCTGGCGTGCTGGCAGTAGGTCAGCATACTGAATGTTACCAAAAACACCAATGTCGAAAGTAACTCTCTCGTCAAAGGCTCGTTGTGTGATGTCGAGTTTAGCGATATAGGTGCGCAGGTCGTTGTTGCGGATGATGGTCTTATGGTTACGCATGCCAAGGGAACAGCGGTAGTTACTGTTCTCAGAGCCTCCACCAAATGAAACGTGATGATTATGACTGAAGCCGGTGCGAGTGATAGCCTCAATGAAATCGGTATCATAGCCACGGTCAATGATGGATACATTCATCTGTTGTGCAGCCTGTCTAAACTCGTTGGCATTAAGCATGTTGAGCCATTTGTGTTTAGCCTCTATACCAAATATACCATCATATGAAATATGGAAACGTCCGCTCTTACCCTTTTTAGTAGTAACCTCTATCACACCAGCCGCGCCACGACTGCCATACTGAGATGTTTCTGAGGCATTCTTGAGTACAGTAATACTCTCGATATCAGGTGGATAGATAGTTGAAAGTGTGGCGAGGTCGCTTGCCACACCATCGATGATAACCAAAGGGTCATTGCCACCAGTTAGCGAGGTGGTACCACGAACTCGAACGGCATTTACCATCACCTCGTGGTTGCTTGTGGTCTGCACCTGCACACCAGCCACCTGACCACTAAGAGCGTCAAGGGAAGAGGTCTGCATGCTCTTCTTCATCTGCTCTACGTTAACCTGTTCAGCGGGACTTGGTATGGAGCGAATGACTTTATTGGTCTTGCTGGCAGATGCTACCGTAACGGTATCAGCCAGATTAGACTTTTGACCATAAGCGGCAACAGCTACAGCAAATGTTGCGATGAGTATAAGTTTTTTCATTACTTATAGTTCGTCAGCAGCGTAAAGAAAAGAGAATTGTGGCTGAGGATAGTCAAATATTTCGTCTTCCTTAAAGAAACGTTGCAGTTCAATTTTTGCAGTCTCAATGGAGTCGCTTGTGTGAACGATATTCTCTTGAAATGACATAGAGAAATCTCCACGAATGGTGCCAGGCATAGCCTTACGTCCGTTGGTTACACCAGCCATTTGGCGAACCACCTCGACAGCTTCCACACCCTCATAGCAACAAACTATTACGGGAGTGACCATCATTGCATCCTTCAGTTGCTGAAAGAAAGGCTTGCCAGCATGCTGGGCATAGTGCTGGCTCATCTGTTCGTCTGTGAGCTGACACATTTTCATACCACAGAGACGGAGTCCTTTCTGTTCAAAGCGTTTGGTAACTTCGCCTACCAGTCCGCGCTGCAGGCATGATGGCTTGAGTATTACAAGAGTTTTTTCCATTGTTATGGGGAGTATTTTTAAAATGCAGAAAACTTAAATATCGTTGTGCTGTGGAATGTCTCTCCAGGATTTAGCTGTGTGGAAGGCCACTGAGGATTATTAGGAGAGTCGGGGAAGTGCATAGTTTCAAAGCAGATGGCATTCTGCTTGATATATGGCTTGCCTTGTTTGCCTATGATAGAACCGTTATGACTGTTGGCAGTATAAATCTGCATGGCAGGTTCTGTGGTATATACTTCCATTGAGATGCCTGTTGATATGTCAGTTAGACGTGCCACAGGAGTACGGAGTCCATTGATGTTATTGAGTTTGTAGCAGTGGTCGTACCCCTTGGTCACCTTCAGTTGTTCGTTGTCGGCATTGATACGTTGACCTATTGGGGTGGGGTGACGGAAATCGAAGGGGGTGTCGGTGACACTTGCCAGTTTTCCTGTAACCTGTTTGCTTGAGTTATAAAGTGCTGTACTGTCGCTGTTTATCCACAAGAGCTCATCGTGCACGGTCTCGCCAAGGTTTGCCGAGAGGTTGAAGAAGGAGTGGTTGGAGGGGTTGAGCACGGTGGGCTTGGTTGTGGTGGCAGCATAGTCGATGCGCAGGGCATCATGTTGCAGAGTATAGGTGACATCGAGCGTTAGTTCACCAGGGAATCCATTCTCTCCGTCAGGAGATACGAAGCGCAGTGTACAGGTAGTGTCATTATGAGATGTGATTGTCCAAAACTGCTGAGAGAAACCTGGTGTACCACCATGAGAGCAGTCTCCATTGCCACCTACCTGAAGTTGATAGGTCTCTGTATGTATTTTCTTGCCTTGCAAGCGTAGCTTCGCGTCCGATGACTTGCCTTCTTTGTATGTTATAGGTAGTTTGCCCCCTAAGATGCGTCCGATATATCGTCCTACGGTAGCACCAAAGTTCTGCTTCTTCTTGGTGTATGTATCAAGAGTGTCGAAGCCGAGCACCATGTCCTGTCCGGCGAGCTTGAGAGCCTGGATGCGTGCGCCATAGTTGATAACGTTCATCTCCATATTGCCATTGTGCAGAGAGCATAGCTGCATATCTTGCGCGTTGGCAACAGAATTAAAGATTGAAAACTGAAAATTGAGAATTATTATTACAACAGCTATTCTTTTTATCATATCATCTATAATCTTTTATCTATAATTTCTCAAATAGACCTTAGTGCTCCGAGCAGTTCGTTATTTTCATCTCTGGTGCCGATAGTGATGCGAAGACAGTTCTGGCAGAGAGATACGCGGGTACGGTTGCGCACTATGATGCCTTTCTCAACGAGGTAGTCGTAAATCTTCTGTGCATCAGTAACCTTAGCAAGGAAGAAATTAGCATCAGTAGGATAGACCTTCTCGCAAATCTTCAGTTCGCCGAAGGCTCCTATCATACGACTGCGCTCCTGCAATAGCAGTTTTACCCATTGCTCCACATCATAGGTGTTGTTGAGACGGTTGAGTGCCTGCTGCTGTGTGAGCAGATTCACGTTATAAGGATACTTCACCTTATTATACATTGAGATAATCTCTTTTGAGGCGAATGCCATTCCCAAACGTATAGCAGCAGAGCCCCATGCCTTGGACAGTGTCTGGAGCACGATTAGGTTAGGGTACTTGTCGAGCATGCGTGATATGGTGACTTCGCGGGAGAAATCGATGTAGGCCTCGTCAACGATTACCAGACCGTCAAACTGCTCTATGACCTTGATTATCTCGCTGCGGTTGATGTTGTTGCCAGTAGGGTTGTTGGGGCTACATATCCATATTGCCTTAGTGTTCTTGTCGCAGGCGGAGAGAAGGTTCTCGGCTGAGACTTGAAAGTTGTCGTCGAGCATCACCTCACGGTATTCCACGTTGTTGATGTCGGCACAAACCTTATACATGCCGTAGGTAGGGCAGATAGCTACTACGTTATCCTTCTGAGGTTCGCAGAAACAGCGGTAAACGAGGTCGATAGCCTCGTCGGAACCGTTGCCGAGGAAGATACATTCGGTAGGCACACCTTTAATCTTGCTGAGTTTCTCTTTCACCTCTTCCTGCAGTGGATCGGGATATCGGTTGTAAGGATTGTTGTAGGGATTCTCATTGGCATCCAGAAATACGTGCGCAGCATGTCCGCTGTATTCGTTACGTGCACTTGAGTAAGGTGCCAGTGACCAGATGTTAGGTCTTGTAAGTTCTTGTAGTGACTTCATATTTTTATCCTTTCGTATGCTTCTTTTAGTCTTGCACGCTGGGTGGCAAGGTTTATGCGTATGTAATGGTTGTCGCCATACATGCTGCCAGAGTTGATATACACATTACACTTGTCGAGTATGTCCTTGCAGAGTCTGTCGGCATTATCTCCCACATTTATCCAGAGCAGATAAGTGCCCTCAAGGGGCATCACCTTCCAAGAGGGGAAGTGCTCAGCAAAGAAAGCCTTTGTGTAATCGTAGTTGGCGTAGATATACTCGTTAAGTTGTGTGAGCCATTCCTCTCCCTCTTTGGTATATGCTGCCTGCAGGGCTATGACTCCAAAGGGATTGACGTCGCACACCTCATTGATGTTTATTGCTCGGTCTATCCTGCGGCGTATGCTGTCATCGGGACAGATTATGTTGGCAATCTGCAGTCCTGCAATGTTGAATGCCTTTGTGGGCGAAGTGCATACGGCATACAGCAGCTGCTTGTCCTTGCCCATGTTCACCTTATCGGCTATCGTGGCAAATGGGATGTATCTTTTTCCGCAAGAGGGATTGATGAATTCGCAGTGTATCTCGTCGGCTATGACGAAGACGTTGTGCTTTTGGCATACTTCTGCAATGTGTGTTAGTTCCTCCTCTGTCCACACGTGCCCAGTAGGGTTATGGGGGTTGCAAAGGAGCAGGACCTTGACGGATGGGTCGCTACATTTCGCTTCTATATCCTCAAACACACCGATGCGCTCTATGTGGCAGTCGTTGTTGCGGATGCTGGAGAAGAAACAGTTGTAGGCAGGATTATGAACGAGCACCTTGTCACCAGCCTGTGTCATTGCCTTTATTATGGCTGATACGGCAGGTACTACACCAGAGGTGTATATGAACCATTCCTTCTTGATGCCTTGCCATCCATGACGACGGGCAAACCAGTCTATCGTAGCCTGATAGAAAGAGTGGGGCACCATGGTATAGCCGAAGCATCCGTGCTCCATGCGCTTCTTCAGTGCATCCATCACGCATGGTGCAGTCTCGAAATCCATATCGGCAACCCATAAGGCTATGGTGTTGTCGTTGGGCATCTCGTCATACTTACAGCAGTTGGTGCCTCGTCTGTCTATTATTTTGTCAAAGTCGTAACGCATGCGTCAGCAGGTTGCTTCTGGTTTTTGTCGAATATCATCTCGCCAATCTTTCCCTCCACTTTCAGAGTGCCAGATGTAGGGTTCTTTATTGATATCACATCACCCTTTATGTTGCCGTTTACGGTGGAATATTCAAACATCAGGTTGGCATCAGAGCCGAAGGTGCAGTCTTCAAGTGTGAGTCCGTCAACATAGCATAACAGCTGTTCGCCAGTAAGGTGGCAGCGAACGAGTTTTATGTTCTTTCCATACCATGCAAGATATTCGCCATTCACCTCGCAGTCAACAAGTGTGACATTTTCAGCCTCCCAGAAGGCATCCTTGGAGTTGATTACAGCATTGTGTATCTCCACGTTGTGCGAATACTGAAAGGCATAGTTGCCGTCCTGCCTGTAGTTTTCTATCTTGATGTTATTGGTGTGCATGAACAGGTAGTCGCAATCTTTGATGGTGACATCCTTCAGGGTTACGTTATTGCAGTCCCATAGCATTTCCTCTCCCTTGTTGAACACCGTATTCTCCACATAGATATTCTCCATGCGACGAAAGAGCTTGGGCGCATCCACCTTGCAGTTTGTCATACAGCAGTCCTTAGAATACCACAGGCTGGAGCGTGCACTCTCGTTGAAGTAGCAGTTGTTAATCTTGAATCCGTATGTTTCCCAGAAAACGTACTTGCCTTCAAAGGTGCAGTCTTCTGCCTCAATATTGCTTGATTCCTTGATTGACGATTCGCCCACGTGTATGGTTACATTCTCAAGACGCAGATCGTGAGAACAGTACAATGGGCGTTCGCCACCATACTCTTTATCTTTTATTGTTGTCATAGTCTTGTTTCTTTTTTAGGTAGCTGTGGTCTCTTATGTACGACCACTTGCGGGTGCACAGTCTGAGAGTGAAGATAGTGCCACGGAAACAGAGTTCTATAGCCATTGCTATCCATACACCACACAGTCCCATCGATGGCGCGAGCAGTAGCGTTAGCGATACTCGTACTATCCAGATGCTGCCCAGATTCATCAGCGACGGGATGAGTGTCTTACCAGCTCCAACGAACACAGCCGATGCTATTATTGCTGCAGCAAACCCAGGTTCTGCCCATGCCTCTATGCGCAATATCTCTGTGCCGAGGGCTATGACATTCTGGTCTGGCGTTATGATGCTGAACATCTCAGGAGCAAACAGCCACATCAGCAGTCCCATGAATGCCATGATGCTAACGCCAAGTGCCATACATATCCATGCAAACGAGTGCATGAGGTTGCGTTTTTCGGCACCCTTACTCTGACCTACCAGCGTGGTGGCAGCCTCAGCGATGCCGTGTCCTGGCATGTAGCATAGGGATTCTATGTTTATGCCGAAGGTGTTGGCGGCTATCGCTATGCTACCGAGCGGAGCGATGATAGATGATATCGCTATTTGCGCCGTACAGGTCACTCCGCGTTCCAGTCCTATAGGGAAACCTATGCGGAAAGTCTTCTTCAGTATCTTCAGTTTAGGTTTGAAGTCAAGCACCTCGTCTTGTATGAAGTTGAGCACCTTATCCTTTATTGCCATAGCATACACCATGCAGCACATTGTTATGAAGTAAGCTGTTATGGTGCCGTAGGCCGCTCCTGCCGTTCCGCAGTGAAGCATGAAGATGAAGACGTAGTTGAATATTACATCAAGCACACACATCATCACCATCAGCATACTTGGTACCTTGATGTTGCCAGAGCAACGCAGACTGCCTGCTGCTACGCCGTTGAGTACTATCAGCGGAATACCTAAGCAGAATATGTTGAAGTAGCGGGATGCTTCCTCGCAGATGTGTTCTGAGGCTCCGAGCCAGTGGGGCAGGTAAGGGGCGATGCTCAGACCTATAGCCGTCATGCAGCATGCAAAGATGAACCCTGACAACAGACCTTGACGTATTACGCTGCGCGCTCCTTTGTTGTCGCCAGCTCCCACACGGTGTGCCACCTGTACGGCAAAACCGCTTGCAAAGGCAGAAGTCAGTCCGCCAAATAGCCAGATGGTGGTAGATACCAGTCCTACGGCTGCAGCCTCGTCAGTACTGAGGTGTCCCAGCATGGCAGCATCTATCATCTGCATGGCAATGAAAGAGAACTGTGCTATGATGGCAGGTATGCTCAAAAGCACGGTGAGATGAATCTTCTCTCGAAGTGTCATCTCACAGCCTTCTTGCCTTAACAGGGCGAGCAGTTCGTCTTTCGTCATAATATAGTTTGTAGTGGCTATAGTGTGATATGGTGACTATAGTACCTTCTTTACTCTTACTCGCATAGCGTTGGCATGAGCTTCCAGTTCCTCGTTTTCTGCCATACATACCACAGCAGGACCGATGGTCTTGATACCTTCCTCAGTGAGATGCTGGAAAGTCACTTTACGATTATAGCTGTCAAGGTTCACTCCGTTGTAGGCAAGGGCATAGCCGTGGGTAGGCAGGGTGTGGTTAGTGCCTGAGGCATAATCGCCAGCACTCTCACAAGCGTAGTTGCCAAGGAACACAGAGCCAGCATTCACAACCTTCTCTGCCAGAGCCTCATAGTCGGTTGTGGCAATGATAAGATGCTCTGGCGCATAAGTATTACTCAGTGCCATAGCCTCTTCCTTGTCTTTCACAAGCACAAACTGTGAGTTGGCGAGCGACTTCTCTGCTATCTCCTTGCGAGGCAATGCCGCGAGTTGCTTCTCTGTTTCGTTCACTACCTGTTGAAGCATATCCTCTGAGGTAGAGATCAGTATTACCTGAGAGTCGATGCCGTGTTCTGCCTGTGACAGCAGGTCGGCAGCCACAAACTCTGGGTTGCTCGTCTCGTCGGCTATCACGCAGACCTCACTCGGACCAGCAGGCATGTCGATAGCTACATCGTGCAGTGACACCTGTTGTTTGGCAGCCATCACAAACTGGTTGCCAGGACCGAATATCTTATACACCTTAGGCACAGACTCCGTGCCATAAGCCATAGCACCGATAGCCTGCACTCCGCCAGCCTTGAATATCTTACTTACGCCAGCCACCTTTGCAGCCATCAGTATGGCAGGGTGCACCTTTCCCTCTTTGTTTGGAGGGGTACAGAGCACTATCTCCTTACATCCAGCAATCTTGGCAGGTGTGGCAAGCATCAGTACGGTAGAGAACAATGGTGCCGTACCTCCAGGGATATACAGTCCTACCTTCTCTATCGCAACGCTCTTTTGCCAACAGGTTACACCCTTGGCAGTTTCCACTTTCTCACCTTCAAACTTCTGTGATTCGTGGAACTTAGCAATATTGTCGTGGGCAAGTACCAGAGCTTTCTTCAGTTCTTCATCCACAAGGTTCTCTGCCTCTGCTATCTCCTCATCCGTAACAGCGAGGGTGGAGAGCTTCACCTTGTCAAACTTCTCCTCGTAGGCAATTACGGCTTTGTCGCCGTTCTCCCTAATGTCGCTAAGTACGCCATTGACAATACTATTCAACTGCGACACGTCCATGTGCGGACGCTCACATATCTTGGCGTAATCCTCTTTATTTGGAAATCTGATTATATTCATTTTATAATATCATTTTCTCGATAGGCAATACGAGTATGCCCTCAGCACCAGCAGCCTTCAGCTGACCTACTATCTCCCAGAAGTGTTTCTGATCCACAACGGTATGTATGCTTGTCCATCCCTCAGTGGCGAGAGGCAGAATTGTTGGTGCCTTGATGCCAGGCAGTATGGCGCAGATTTCCTTCACCTTCTCTGTTGGTGCGTTCATCAATACATACTTCTTGTCGTCAGCCACCAGTACAGACTGTATGCGGAACAGGAACTCGTCCAGCGTAGCCTGCTTCTCAGGTGTCAGTTCCTTGTTTCCTATGAGCAGAGCCTCGCTCTTCATCACTATCTCCACCTCGCGCAGTTTGTTGCTTATGAGGGTAGAGCCAGAAGAAACGATATCAAAAATTCCGTCAGAGAGTCCTATGCCAGGAGCAATCTCTACAGAGCCCTGTATCACGTGAACGTCGATGTTGATGCCCTGTTCCTTAGCAAACTTCTTCAGGATGTTAGGGTAGGAGGTAGCAATCTTCTTGCCGTCAAACCACTTCACACCTGTGTAGTTGATAGCCTCAGGTATAGCGAGTGAGATGCGACACTTAGAGAAACCGAGACGCTTCACGATGTTTGCATCCACATCACGTTCCACAAACTCGTTCTCGCCTACGATACCTATGTCGGCTACGCCACTTGCCACGCACTCAGGTATGTCGTCGTCGCGCATGTAGAGCACCTCGATAGGGAAATTGCTTGACTGCACGAGCAGGGTGCGACGTGCGTTATTGATTTTTATGCCTGTCTCTTTGAGCAGGTCCATGGTGTCTTCATAGAGACGACCTTTTGACTGTACTGCTATTCTTAACATATTCTCTTATTTACATTATTTATATATACAAAGTGCAAAGATACGAAAAAAATCCCGAACTGCCAAAACAATTCGGGATTTATCGTATTATCAGTTATCTTAGTCTTTATCTTGAACCTATGTAGAGCAACACCATTGAGAGTACTACCAGTGCCAGGTCGAAAGCCTTGGCTCTCAGGTTCTTCTCCTTGAATATCAGCGCTCCGCAGAGGAAACTTACTATCACCTGTCCGCGTCTTACCATGCTGACGACGCTTATCATCGCTCCGTCCATACCGAGGGCGTAGAAGTAGGCGAAGTCTGCCATGCAGAGAAATATGCTCACCATTGGTATGCTCCACGTCCAGTGGAATGGGGTAGTCTTCTTGTGGTTTGGCAACCATAGGAGCAGGAGCATCACCGTCATCATGCCCAGCTGGTAGATGTTGTACCACGACTGCACAGCCATCTTGTTCAGTCCCACGCCGCCATTCTCGGGTGTAGCCATGAGATATTTGTCGTACAGTCCGCTGATGGCGCCGAGTATGTTACTCAGTATGATGAAGTATATCCACTTGTCCTTCCACCAGTTTATGCCCTCCTTTTTTGAAGTGTGCTTCAGCAGTTCTATGCCAACCAGCGCTACTGCTATACCTAACCATTGCCACATGTTGAGCCTCTCGGCAAACAGCGTCAGAGCACCCACAAGCACCATTACTGGTCGGGTGGCATTGATAGGTCCCACGATGGTCAGGGACAGATGCTTGATGCCAAAGTAGGCAAGTAGCCATGAGGCGAGCACGATGCATGCTTTCAGCAAGATGTATTTCTGTTCCCACCAGTTGAAGTCTGTGCAGTAGAAGATAGAGTTTTCTGCTATCTGTCCGTTATGCGACAGCCAGATGATGGGCAGGAATACGATGCTTGAAAACAACGTGTTGAGCGTCAGCACGGGTATCACCGCGTTGCTCTTCAGCGCCTGCTTCTTGCATACGTCATAGAAGCCTAATAGGGCAGCACTGACAAAGGCAAAGAATATCCAGAGCATTTTTTATCAGAATCAGATAAACTTGCTTGCCTGTTCCTTCACAAACTCTGGGTCTTCGAAGTAGTCTATACGCATAGCGTGGCGCACCTCAGCCAAGGTCTTCATGCCGCGCTCACGAGCAGCCTCAGTGCCCTTGCGCAGAATCTCCACCACTTCAGGGATTCGCTGTTCCCACTCATGACGACGCTCGCGGATAGGTTCCAGACGGTCGTTGAGCACGCTGAGCAGGAACTTCTTACATGTTCCGTCGCCCAGTCCGCCTCGGCAGTAGTGTGCCTTCATCTCGTCAAGATTCTGGTAGTCAGGCAGGAAGCGCTCGAAGTCCTCATCCTTGCAGAAAGCATCGAGATAGGTAAACACGGTATTGCCCTCCAGATGTCCTGGTGAGTCGATTGTAAGGTGCTGAGGGTCAGTAAACATAGAGTTCACCTTCTTCTTCAGTTCCTTAGCTGAATCAGAGAGGTAAATGCAGTTGCCAAGTGACTTACTCATCTTAGCCTTGCCGTCAGTTCCTGGCAGGCGCATACAAGCCTGGTTGTCTGGCAATAGTATCTTTGGCTCTATGAGCACGTTGCCATAGATGTGGTTGAAGCGACGCACTATCTCGTTGGTCTGCTCCAGCATGGGCTTCTGGTCCTCGCCCACAGGCACTGTGGTAGCCTTAAACAGCGTTATGTCAGCAGCCTGTGAGATAGGGTAGCAGAAGAAACCTGTTGGGGTGCCTCCCTCAAACTTCCTCATCTCCAGCTCCGACTTCACCGTAGGGTTACGCTGCAGGCGCTGTACGCTCACCAGGTTCATGTAGTAGAATGACAGTTCCGTCAGTTCAGGCACAGCACTCTGAATGAATATGTTGGTCTTCTCAGGGTCTATTCCCGCAGCCAGATAGTCCAGAGCCACCTCTATCACGTTCTGCCTTATCTTCTCAGGGTTGTCTGCGTTATCTGTCAACGCCTGTGCGTCGGCTATCATGATGAATATCTTGTCATATTCACCAGAGTTCTGCAGCTCCACTCTTCTGCGCAGCGAACCCACGTAGTGACCTATGTGCAGTCGTCCTGTTGGTCTGTCGCCAGTAAGTATTACTTTTTCCATTTTTTTTATGATGTTTTTTGTCGTATCACACCTTGTGTATAATATTAAGGTGCAAAGTTACAAAAAAACTTCTAATTGTGCAAAAAAAGAATGCACTCACAACGGGAGTACATTCTTTTGGGGGGTTAATTCATTATGATTTTCTCTGTCACCACCTTTCCGTCGGCCTTGGTGGTCTTGCGTAGCGTTATGCCGCTCTTGGGTGAAGCAAGCTGAACTCCGTCGATAGTGTAGTATTCAACACTCTTCACTTCGCCCGACTCATTCACATTAGCCACAGCAGTAGGTTTGCCTCGTGATGTCAGCTGCTCTTCAGTGAGGGTGGCACCAGCATAGTGCGAAACTGTTGCTTCTACGAGGCTTGCGCTATACACCTCCACATCGCTGTATGCAGTTGACGGGTCGAAATGCTCCTCTGAGCCCTTTGCCAGGTCTATTTCGTCAGCACCGAGGCTGTTCACGAGTTTGAAGTGGTGAGCCTCCTTAGCCTTGTCGTTAGGGAACTTGTAGATGTTTGCCTTGGCTTTATCTGATACGAAGGCATTGCCCTCGGCATATATCTTCGACATATAGCCAACGCCGAAACAGTAGTTAGTAACCGTGCTGCTATAGAGGCAGTTTGCTACATGCACCTGTCCGAACCTTACGCGTGGCATACGCTCCACGCAACCCTCGCTCCACCAGCAGTTGCTGAACGTCACTCTCAAGTGTCCGTTGTCGCTCGACATGCCGTCGTTGTTGCCTATGAGGTTTGAGAAACGGTGGTCGGCAGCTTCCTCTTTTCCTGTGCTGATAGGGGGCAATTTGTAGCCGAACTTACACCACGTAAATGTCACGTGGTCAGTGCCTTCCACTATATCCACATTACCGTCCATGCCGTCGTAGAACTCGCAATGGTCAAGCCAGAAGTTGTCGCAACTCTCCATGCACAGACAGTCGTAGCCGCCAACGTCAAACGCACCACCGCAACTGAACACCACGTTGCGGAAAATCACGTTCTTAGCATCCTGAAAATACAGCACACCACTCTTGTTGTAGGTGCTCTTGGTGTTAGCAGGGTTCACCAGTTTTGCCCCAGGCTTACCATAGATGGTCAGATTGCCGTTCTTCACGTACAGTCTCTGCTCCATCGTAATCTCTCCGTCGATATAGATGGTCAACGGTCTTGTTTTGCTGTTCAGCGCAGTCTTGAATTCATTGTAATTCGTTACTGTCACAGCATTCTTGTCCTGTCCTCCAGTGGTCTTGCCCACTGCAGCCCATCCTATAGGCTTGTTAGCGTCATACTTAGACAACTCTCCAGCTACGGCGGGCATCAGTGCCGCCAGCGATAGCACTAACGTAAAAATCTTTTTCATTTCCTTATTTGATTGTAATTATATAATAGTTCTTGTTTTCTGTGCAAAATTACGCAATTATTTTCAAATAGCACAAAAAAGAACAACTATATTGCATTTTTATTGAAAGAAATTTTGTAGTGTAACTAAAAATGGTTACCTTTGTGGCGATGAATAAGAAAGAGAAACTGGTTAAAAGATTTCGTACACTACCCAAAGATTTTACATTTGAGGAAGTTGTGACGTTATTTCAAATATATGGTTTTTCACTTGAAAACAAGGGAAGTACCTCAGGCTCGCGTATAAAGTTCTATAATAAGCAGGATGAGAACGCATTTATTATGCACAAACCTCACCCAAGCAATATTATAAAAGGATATATGATGAGAGACATATTAAACTATCTGTTACATAACAATTATATAAAATAAAGGAGGCAAAGATGGGATTTCTAAAATATAAAGGCTACACCGGTAGTGTAGAGTATAATGATGAAGATAAGTGCTTGTATGGTAAGGTGCAAGGTATGACAAAGGATTGCATAACTTATGAAGGTAATACAGTTGAGGAACTGACATCAGATTTTCATGGAGCAGTAGATGATTATCTTTCACTTTGTGAAGAGAAGGGTATTACGCCAAGAAAACCCTACACAGGTGTGCTCAATGTAAGACTTACACCAGAAATCCATAGTAGTGCAGCTATGGCTGCTAAGAATGCAGGCATTACGATAAATGCATTTATCAGAAATGCTGTAACTCGTGCGTTAGGAATGACACTATAAGAATTATAAGCTAAGAGCTATAATAAATCAGGGATGCACTCATTTGTGCATCCCTGATTCGTTGATTATATTATAAGGTGTTTTTTACTTCACCACTTTTCTTGTGGTTCCGTCACTCATTTTGAGGATGTTCAAGCCTTTCTGAGGTTGAGAGAACTGCTTGCCATCAATAGAGAATGATTTAACTTCTTTAATTTCAGAAGCAAAAATCTCTTTGACTGCTGTTTCACCCTCACCTTTTGTTTTCTTTACCAGCTCTTCATATTGTTCATCAGTCATTTCTCTTATATCAACAAAATTTTTCCATCCGTCAGACTTTGAATACAAATCTTTCAATCCCTTCTTCACATAGAGAGTACTTCTATAACTACTCTGAGAAACAGGGAACGATTCTTTATACATTTTTACAAAAGATGGAAATTCGGATAAAGCATATACGAATTTTAGATTGTCATTGTTATTGAAAGCTTGACCTCCTATGTTCGTTACACTATTAGGGATGATTACAGATGTCAGTCCTGAACATTCGTAGAAAGTACGACTTTCGATGCTTGTTACGCTGTTAGGGATAGTTACAGAGGTCAGTCCTGAGCATCCCATGAAAGCACAATTCCCTATACTTGTCACGCTATTCGGAATCGTTATTGAGGTCAGTCCTGAGCAACCATAGAAAGCAGCATCTCCTATGCTCGTCACGCTATTAGGGATGGTTATAGCGGTTAACATTTTACAACCATCGAAAGCAGAACCTCCAATGCTTGTCACGCTATTAGGAATAGTTATAGAGGTCAGTCCTGAGCAACCATCGAAAGTATGTCCTCCTATGCTTGTCACGCCGTTTGGGATGGTGACGGAGGTCAGTCCTGAGCAACCGTAGAAAGCCCAATTCCCTATACTTGTCACGCTATTAGGAATTGTCACAGAGGTCAGTCCTGAACAATAAGAGAAAGCCCATTCTCCTATTGTCGTAACGCTGTTAGGGATAGTTACAGAGGTCAGTCCTGAACAGCTAGAGAAGGCAGAATTTCCGATACTTGTAACGTTATTACCAATTATTACAGAGGTGAGTCCTGAGCAATAATAGAAAGCCATTTCTCCTATACTTGTCACGCTATATGTCTTTCCACCTGAACTTACAGATGTAGGGATAGTGATAGAGCCTGTATATTTGTTTGTGCCAGACACCACTGTTGCTTCTGTTCCAGAAAAATTGTAATAAATGCCATTGACCAATGTACTGGCAAATGTCATAATACTCAACAATAATAATGTTGATAAAGTTAATAATCTTTTCATATTGATTCATATTTTAAGTTTAACATATACATGAGGAAGAACATAAAAAAAAGAAAACGTGGACAATTTACTTCGTCTACGTATTCTGAGGTATCGGCAAACACCTAATGCACTTATACGAGTAAAAGCCCACGCCTAACAGCATGAGCATCCTAAACTTTTACTCTCGTGCATTCTTCTAATTTTGCCGATTTTCAGAATACAAGATTCAAGCGGACGCTTCTATTTCAATATGTCTTTAAGATTTGATTTATCTCATAGGCAGTAATTCGGTTTGGTTACGCTTGCAAAGTTAAATAATTATTTTTATTTCTCCAAACAAAGGGGAGAAAAAATACGGAAAAGAAAGATTTTTGCATTTCAACCTCACTTACTCACTTAGAGGCTCTCAAGGCGCATGAATACTGGGATGAGGATAGTGACCTATGTTTGGCTACACCTCACTTAGAGGTCACTTTTGATCCTGAAATTCACACTTTTGCTTTATAGGGGAAGTCCACAGCCTATATGGTGAATAGAGTGTGACAATAACAGTTGTGACAGTTATTTTTAGGGTGGGTGATTCTTTGCAAATTACCTTATAATATTATATAATATATTAATAATTAATAAGTTATATATATAATAATATGTATAATGGAAAAAGTCATACCCCTCGAAAATAAACTGTCACAACTGTTATTGTCACAAACAATTAATAGAATTCTCACTAAGAAACATTAAATCAACGAGTTACAAGATTGACGATTAGTTCCACTTGTTAGTAATAACCTGAAAACGTGACAGTTTATATCAGTTTATCCCCCTAAAAAGCTTCTGAAAAGGTACTGAAATTGCTTGTTTCTGTGTTTTTCATCCCAGTTAGTACACAAAATGGTTGTTCGGAAAATTAAAAAGAATTTTCAAAAATAACCTCCTAAGGTCACTAAAACGCGCGGAAGGCGCATGAATACTGGGCTGAGGATAGTGACCTATGTTTGCTGACAGGTCACTATGCAGGTCACGACCCCCTCCCAGCCAGCAAGCTGGTATCCCTCCCCGAGAGGGAGGGGTGGAACTACAATAACTCGTCTGTAATCTTTTCCCTCCCTCTCGGGGAGGGATGTCGCATAGCGACAGGGAAGGGGTCTATAGTGACCTTTAAGTGACCTTTAAGTGACCTCTCTCGAAAAGAGGTCACTATCGTGAATCCGCATAAACACTGGGTTAAGCGCCCAATTAGTGACCTTAGGAGGTATATCGCGAAAATTATAAAAAAGACAACAAGGACAACAAGGGAACAACTGAAAAAGGTCAGTTTAGCAAACCTGCTAAACTGTTTTTTATATCATTTTGGCAGGTTTGCCAAAATACCAAAACTTAATTGTCCAAAGTTGTCACGGTTGTCGTTATATATAAAAGCTATGCTTTTAGTGCTAAAAGTAATGCTTTTAGAGATAGAAGTAATGCTTTTAGATGCAGAGGTAATGCTTCTACAAAGGGTGTATAAAATAGATAATGTGGGGGATGATTATGCGTCGGCAAATACCTTGCCGTCGTTGAGGGTTACCTGGAGTTTGGCGTACTCGCAGTGGAAGTCGTTCTTCAGACGGTCGAGATAGCGGGCACTTTCCCACTTGCACATGGGAAGGTCGTGGAGCAGGTAGTTGCCACAGGTCTGTGGCTCGGTGGCTGGCACCTCGGTCTGGGTGAGAATCCACTCGAGACACTCGATGGTGAGCTGGCGCATATCGTGGACGGTGTAGGTGCCTGTCATGATGATATACATGCCTGTGAGACAGCCCATAGGACCTACATAGACCACATCGTCCTTGACGCGAGAGTTGCGAAACCATGTTGCCATAAGGTGCTCCATGCTGTGCATGGCTGATGGGGCAACGGCAGGCTCCTGGTTGGGCTCCGTGATGCGCAGGTCGAAGGTGGTGAAGCCTTTGTCTTCACGCGAAACGTAAATGCCTGGCTTGAGGTGGGTATGGTCGATGGTGAAACTCTGTATGACTTCCATATTATTCTCTATTAGCACGCTTACGCTCAAGATGGTCGAGGATTATCTTGCGCATACGCATGGATTTTGGCGTTACCTCAACGAGCTCGTCGGACTTGATATACTCCAAGCACTCCTCAAGAGAGAGGACGGTCTTAGGGATGATGCGAGCCTTCTCGTCAGAACCAGAAGCACGCACGTTGGTGAGCTGTTTAGCCTTGGTCACGTTGACCACGAGGTCGTTGTCGTGAACGTGCTCGCCAACCACCTGACCGCCATAGACATCGTCGCCTGGGTCGATGAAAAACTTACCACGATCCTGCAGTTTGTCGATAGAGTAGGCGAAGGCATTACCCGTCTCGAGTGCTATCATAGAGCCGTTGAGGCGACGGGTTATCTCGCCCTTGAATGGCTGATACTCCTTGAAGCGGTGAGCCATGATAGCCTCGCCCTGTGAGGCTGTGAGCACGTTGGTACGCAAGCCGATGATGCCACGAGAAGGTATGTCGAACTCGATGTTCACTCTGTCGCCCTGTGAGTCCATAGAGGTCATCTCGCCCTTACGACGAGTCACCATATCAATCATCTTAGAAGAGAACTCCTCAGGCACGTTGATGGTAAGTTCCTCGATGGGTTCGCACTTAACGCCATCTATCTCCTTATATATCACCTGTGGCTGACCCACCTGCAACTCATAACCCTCGCGACGCATGGTCTCGATGAGCACAGAGAGGTGGAGCACACCACGACCTGAAACAATCCACTTATCGGTAGAGTTCTCGAAAGGCTCTACACGCAGAGCAAGGTTCTTCTCGAGCTCACGCTCCAGACGGTCGTTGATATGACGTGAAGTGACGAATTTACCCTCCTTACCAAAGAATGGTGAATCGTTGATAGTGAACAGCATAGACATAGTTGGCTCATCTATCGCAATAGGTGGCATAGGCTCAGGATTCTCGTAGTCACAGATGGTGTCGCCTATCTCAAATTTCTCGAGTCCGATGATAGCGCAAATGTCGCCACTCTGCACCTCGTCAACCTTCTGGTGACCCATGCCGCTGAAGGTGTGCAGTTCCTTGATCTTGGTCTTCTCCTGAGAGCCGTCACGATGGGCTATGGTGATGTTCATGCCCTCCTTCAGGGTGCCACGATGTATGCGACCCACGGCTATACGACCAGTGTAAGAAGAGTAGTCGAGCGAGGTGATAAGCATCTGTGGAGTGCCCTCAAGCATCTCAGGTGCAGGAATAACCTCTATAATCTTGTCGAGCAGATACTCTATGTTGTCAGAAGGCTTGCGCCAGTCCTCAGCCATCCAACCGTTCTTGGCTGAGCCATAGACAACGGGGAAGTCGAGCTGGTCCTCAGTAGCACCGAGGTCGAACATGAGGTCGAAAACCATCTCGTAAACCTCCTCAGGACGGCAGTTTGGCTTGTCAACCTTGTTGACCACCACGATAGGCTTCAGTCCTATCTGCAGAGCCTTCTGCAGCACAAAACGGGTCTGGGGCATAGGTCCCTCAAAGGCATCGACGAGCAGTATGCAGCCGTCAGCCATATTGAGCACACGCTCCACCTCGCCGCCAAAGTCGGAGTGTCCTGGGGTGTCGATAATGTTAATCTTAGTGTCCTTCCAGGTGATAGAAACGTTCTTGGAAAGAATCGTTATGCCACGCTCACGCTCAAGGTCGTTAGCATCGAGCACCTGGTCAGAATTGTCCTGACCCTCACGGAAAAGTTTGCCTGCGAGCATCATCTTATCCACCAGCGTTGTCTTTCCGTGGTCAACGTGGGCGATGATGGCTATATTTCTAATATCTTGCATATCCTAAAATTAACAAATGGACATAATAAATGATAAATGATGTGCAAAGGTACAAAAAATAGTTGAAAGTTGAAAGTTGAAAGTTGAAAGTTTTGGAGTTTTCGATATTTTTTGTAACTTTGTAGGTGAAATTGTAAAATCTATAAAAAACAAATAAAGACTATGATTCTTTTCTTTAAGACACCTTCTGACCACATCATTGCGACTGAGATAGACCATCAGCCCAATGAGCAGGAGAAGCAGGAACTGTGCTGGCTGTATGACAACGCCACACTTGTGGATGGCGAGACGCTGAGCGGATATTTCGTAGGTCCGCGTCGCGAGATGATCACGCCTTGGAGTACAAACGCCGTGGAGATAACCCAGAACATGTCAATCAAGGGTATTTCACGTATTGAGGAGTATTTCCCCGTTGACAGCGCCGAGGCAGAGCATGACCCTATGCTACAGCGAATGTATGAGGGACTGGACCAGAATATCTTTACTGTTGACATCAAGCCAGAGCCTATCAAGCACGTTGAGAACCTTGAGGAGTACAACGAGCAGGAGGGACTTGCCCTGTCAAAGGAGGAGATAGAGTATCTGCACGACGTGGAGAAACAGTTGGGCCGTCCGCTGACAGACTCAGAGATATTCGGCTTTGCACAGATAAACTCAGAGCACTGCCGTCACAAGATATTCGGTGGTACATTCATCATCGACGGAGTGGAGCAGGAGTCTTCGCTCTTCAAGATGATTAAGAAGACCACACAGGAGAATCCTAACAAGATACTCTCGGCTTACGCTGACAACGTGGCGTTTGCTCAGGGACCGATGATAGAGCAGTTCTCGCCAAGCGACCACTCTCAGCCAGACCTATATAAAATAAAAGAGGTGGAGAGCGTTATCTCGCTCAAGGCTGAGACGCACAACTTCCCTACAACCGTAGAGCCATTCAACGGTGCTGCTACAGGTACGGGCGGCGAGATCCGCGACCGTATGGGTGGTGGTAAAGGTTCATGGCCTATCGCTGGTACGGCTGTGTATATGACCTCATACCCTCGCAAGGAGAGTACCGACAACGCATGGGAGAAGATTCTTCCAGTGCGCAAGTGGTTGTATCAGACACCAGAGCAGATACTCATCAAGGCATCAAACGGTGCGAGCGACTTCGGCAATAAGTTCGGTCAGCCGCTGATTTGCGGTTCGGTGCTCACCTTTGAGCATCAGGAGAAGGACGAGCAGTATGCTTACGACAAGGTGATAATGCTCGCTGGCGGCGTGGGCTACGGCATCAAGCGTGACTGCCTGAAGGGCAAGCCTGAGGCAGGCAACAAGATAGTAGTGATGGGTGGTGAGAACTACCGCATCGGACTCGGTGGCGGTTCTGTGTCAAGTGTGGAGACAGGACGCTATTCATCAGGTATCGAGTTGAATGCTGTGCAGCGTGCCAACCCAGAGATGCAGAAGCGCGCTTATAACGTAATCCGTGCGCTGGGCGAGGAAGACGAGAATCCAATAGTTTCAATACACGACCACGGTTCTGCAGGTCACGTAAACTGCCTGTCAGAGCTCGTTGAGGAGTGTGGCGGACTTATCGATATGAGCAAACTGCCTATCGGCGACAAGACCCTCTCGGCTAAGGAAATCATAGCCAACGAGTCACAGGAGCGTATGGGCTTGCTCATCGACGAGAAGGCTATAGAACATGTGCAGAAGATAGCCGACCGCGAGCGTGCTCCTATGTACACCGTGGGTGAGACCACTGGCGACCACCGCTTTGCCTTCGAACAGGCTGACGGCGTGCGTCCGTTTGACCTCTCTGTTGACCAGATGTTTGGCAGTTCACCAAAGACCATCATGGAGGACAAGACCGTTGAGCGTAAGTACGAGGTTGCCACATACGATGCCAGCGGACTCTCTCAGGGCACCACGATGAACGACCAGTTGACCAGCTACCTGAAGAACGTATTGCAGCTGGAGGCTGTGGCATGTAAGGACTGGCTGACCAACAAGGTGGACCGTTCGGTGACGGGTAGGGTAGCACGCCAGCAGTGTCAGGGCGAACTTCAGTTGCCACTCTCTGACTGTGGTGTTGTAGCACTCGACTATACAGGCACCAAGGGTATCGCAACATCTATAGGTCATGCTCCACAGGCAGCACTTGCCAATCCAGAGGCTGGTTCGGTGCTCTCTGTAGCTGAGGCTCTCACCAATATCGTCTTCGCTCCTATGGCAGAGGGACTCGACTCTGTATCGCTCTCAGCCAACTGGATGTGGCCTTGCCGCGCTCAGCAGGGTGAGGATGCGCGCCTGTATAAGGCTGTCAAGGCACTGTCTGACTTCTGCTGTGAACTCCAGATAAACGTGCCGACGGGTAAGGACTCACTCTCTATGACGCAGAAATATCCTGACGGCAAGAAGATTATCGCTCCAGGCACCGTGATAGTAAGTGCTGGCGGCGAGGTGAACGATGTGAAGAAGACCGTAAGCCCTGTAATAAAAGATGTGAAGGCTTCACGCCTGTACTATATAGACTTCTCTTTCGACGCTCTTCAGCTTGGCGGTTCAGCCTTCGCACAGAGCTTAGGCAAGGTAGGTTCAGATGTTCCTACCGTCAAGAACCCAGAGTATTTCCGCGACGCCTTCCTTGCTATACAGCAACTGGTGCAGGAGGGACTCGTATTGGCAGGCCACGACATCAGCGCAGGTGGTATCATCACCACCTTGCTTGAGATGTGCTTCGCCAACACTAAGGGCGGTTTGAAGCTGAACCTCGACAAGATACAGGAAGGCGACATCGTGAAGGTGCTCTTTGCCGAGAACCCTGGCGTGGTTATTCAGGTGAAGGAAGAGGATGCTAACCGCGTGAAGAAGATTCTTGAGGATGCTGGCGTAGGCTATGCTAAGATAGGTACTACCCAGGCTGAGCGCAAGATTACCATCACCAAGACTATCAGCAACGCCAACGTGCCAAACGCTATGTTGGCAGACAGAGAGATGACCTTCGACTTTGACATCGACGAACTGCGCGACACATGGTACAGCACTTCATACCTGCTCGACCGCAAGCAGAGTTTTAACGGCAAGGCTTCAGAGCGCTTCCTCAATTATAAGAACGTACCAGTAGAGTGGGATTTTAACGGGAACGCTAAGCCATTGACTATCACTCCACGTCCAGAGGGCAAGCGTCCTGTTGCGGCTATCATACGTGAGAAGGGTACCAACTCAGAGCGTGAGATGGCTTACTCATTCTATATCGCTGGTTTCGACGTGAAGGACGTGACGATGACCGACCTTATCACGGGTCGCGAGACACTGGAGGAGGTGAACCTCATAGCCTTCTGCGGCGGTTTCTCTAACTCTGACGTGCTCGGTTCGGCTAAGGGTTGGGCTGGTGCATTCCTCTACAATCCTAAGGCTAAGGAGTCACTCGACAAGTTCTATGCCCGCAAGGACACCCTGTCACTCGGCGTATGTAACGGTTGTCAGCTGATGGTGGAACTCGGACTGCTCAACAACGACCACGCTGTGAACAACGCTCGCGACTATGCTCAGATGCTCCACAACGATTCTCATAAGTTTGAGTCAACATTCGTTACGCTACAGATACCTCAGAACGACTCTGTAATGTTCGGAAGCCTCTCAGGCAAGAAGATTGGCTGCTGGGTAGCTCATGGCGAGGGTAAGTTCAACCTGCCTTTGGCTGAGCAGGAGTATAACATCGTGGCTAAATATAACCACAGCGAATATCCTGCCAACCCTAACGGCTCGGCATATAACGTGGCTGCGATAGCAAGCAAGGACGGCAGACACCTCGCTATCATGCCTCACCCAGAACGTACTCAGTTCCCTTGGCAGTGTGGCTATTACCCAGAGGAGCGCCGCTTGAGCGACCAGGTTACTCCTTGGCACGAGGCATTCGTTAATGCACGTCTGTGGATAGAAAAGAATAGATAATGTTTGCAACTCTAAAAAGTCTATATAAGACATTCTTCAAGATTGGCATGTTCACCATCGGTGGTGGATATGCCATGATTCCGTTAATAGAAGCGGAGGTGGTGGACAGGCACCGCTGGATAGAGAAGAAAGAACTGCTCGATCTCATAGCCGTGGCGCAGAGCTGTCCTGGAGTGTTTGCCATCAATATGTCGATATTCATAGGCAACAAACTGCATGGCACCAAGGGTGCCGTCTTTGCCACTTTGGGTACGGCAACACCGTCGTTGTTGTGCATACTGCTGATAGCCATGTTCTTTCAGCAGTTCCAGCACGTTTCGTGGGTAGCGGCAGCATTCGCGGGCATTCGTCCTGCCGTGGTGGCGCTGATGGCAATACCTACATTCAACATGATGAAGCAGGCAAATATAAGTCTGCTCAACTGCTGGATACCAATCGCTTCGGCATTGCTGATATGGGGACTGGGCGTGAATCCTGTATATATAATACTGGCAGCAGGCATCGGAGGCTACATATACGGCTTGTTCCTAAAACCCTCGGAATAATAACTCTCAACTCTAAACCCTCAACTCTAAACTCTCAACTTGATTTACCTGACTTTATTCTATACATTCTTTATCATAGGTCTGTTTGGCTTTGGCGGAGGTTATGGTATAGTGTCGCTGATACAGCATGAGGTGGTGAGAAACCACCAGTGGCTTACACCAGCGGAGTTTACCGATATCCTTGCCATATCGCAGATGACGCCAGGACCTATAGGCATCAATAGTGCCACATACTGCGGATATACAGCCCTGTTTAAGGAAACCTCAAGCGAACTGATGGGCATACTGGGCAGTCTTACGGCTACGTTTGCCTTGGTGCTGCCAAGTTTCATCCTGATGTTGCTGATAAGCAAACTGTTCCTGAAATACATGAACTCAAACGTGGTGCAGAGTGTATTCCTCGGTTTGCGACCTGCCATCGTGGGACTTATGGCTGCTGCAACGCTCCTGCTCTGTAATGGCGAGAACTTCACCCCGATAGGTGTCTCTCCGTGGCATTTCTGGGTGTCAATCTTCATCTTTATCGTAACGGTAGTAGGTGTGAAGGTCAAGCATATCAATCCTATCAGGATGCTTGCCTATGCCGCCTTTGCAGGACTGTTACTGCTGTATTGAACCCCTTGAACCCCTTGAACCAGCGCTTTAGCGCGCCTTGAACCTTTACTTATGGGCAGAAACAAGTATTCACAATCAGAAATAGGCAAGATAGCCAAACTGCTTCGTATGAAGTGTAAGGCGAACCGACTCAAGCAGAAGGAGATTCGTCACGAACTGCGCACGAAGTATGAGTTTAACATCTCTGATTTCAATGAGCCTGGCAAACCCTTCGGACCAGACGAACTGTATGCTGCGATAGACCGCAAGGCGATACAGATTCTGGATGATGCCACGATAGCCGATATGATAGCCAAGCGCGAGCGCGACAAGCAGGAGGATATGGCTGCTAAGGCCGCAGAGGCCAAGGACGAGCAGACCGACTGGCAGCAGGCTCTGAAGGAATGGAAAGAATGGGAAGAGAACGGGAACGTTAACGGGAACCTTTGAAACCTTTGAACCCTATGAAGATAGTAGAAATGGACGGCTATGCCGCCAACCCTGGTGACATAAGTTGGGAACCCTGGTATAACATTACCACCCCTGACGGAGCGAAAGTGGAGTTTGAGATACACGAGCGCACCTCGCCCGAGTTGGTGGTGGAGCGTGCCAAGGATGCCGACATGGTGCTGACAAATAAGGTGGTGTTTGACAGACTGGTGATGGAGCAGTTGCCTAAGCTCAAGTATATCGGAGTGCTCGCCACAGGATATAACGTGGTGGATACCGCTGAGGCTGCGAAGCGAGGCATTATCGTGACCAACATTCCTGCCTACAGCACCTCGTCAGTAGCTCAGCTCGCCATAGCCCACCTGCTGCATATCGCCAACAACGTGGCTGCCCATGATGCCGCCGTGCATAGGGGAGAGTGGGGCACTTGTCCTGACTTCACCTTTACCCTCACGCCACAGATGGAACTGGCAGACAAGGTCTTCGCCATCGTGGGATTAGGCAATACGGGCAAGGCTACGGCAGAGATAGCCCATGCCCTCGGCATGAAGGTGATAGCCTACACGAGCAAGCAGCAGTCAGAGCTGCCTATATATATAAATAAGGTGGAAACGTTTGAGCAGCTCTTTCGTGAGGCTGACGTGCTCAGTCTGCACTGTCCGCTCACGCCCACCACTAAGCATATAATCAACAGGGAGCACCTGGCATGGATGAAACCCTCGGCAATAATCATCAACACAGGTCGCGGACCGCTGATTGACGAACAGGCACTTGCCGATGCCCTCAACCGCGGCACCATATACGCCGCAGGCATAGACGTGCTGACCGAAGAACCGCCAGTAAACGGTTCGCCGCTCCTCACAGCAAAGAACTGCCACATCACTCCACATATAGCATGGGCTACACTCGCTGCCCGTCAGCGCCTGATGCACATAGCTTTGGAGAATGTAAAAGCTTTCCTGCAAGGCAGACCGCAGAATGTGGTATAAAGTAATTAAGTAATCAGGAGTCAGTAGTTAAGTAGTTAAGACATTACCATTACTTATTGACAGGTTATACAACTGAGGGCATCTGTATTGTCTTAACTCCTTTACTTCTTAACTCCTTAACTCCTTTAAATCCTAAAATATGAACAACAAGATTCTTATCTACCAGGTATTTACACGACTTTATGGTAACCGTAACACAACACGCAAAGAGTGGGGCACACTTGAAGAAAACGGCTCTGGCAAGTTTAATGACTTCGATGCCAAGGCGCTGAAGAAAATCAAGGACCTCGGAATGTCACACGTATGGTTTACGGGTGTGATACGTCATGCTACCCAGACCGACTACTCTAAGTATGGCATACCCACCCAGCACCCAGCCGTGGTGAAGGGTAGGGCAGGCTCGCCTTACGCCATCTGCGACTATTATGATGTCGATCCCGATCTTGCCGTCAACGTAGATAAGCGCATGAAGGAGTTTGAAGCCCTGATAGAGCGCACGCACAAGGCAGGACTGAAGGTTATCATCGACTTTGTGCCCAACCATGTGGCACGCCAGTATCAGTCTATAGCCAAGCCCAAGGGAGTGAAAGACCTTGGCGCCGACGATAACACCAACGACGGTTTCAATCCGCAGAACAACTTCTACTACTGCCCAGGACAGCAGTTTGACCCATACTTCGACCTGCGTGAGTCTAACGACGGACAGACCACCAATCTGCTGCCGTATGTGGAGAATCCTGCCAAGTCAACAGGTAACGACCATTTCGATGCCAACCCAGGCAGGAACGACTGGTATGAGACCGTGAAGCTCAACTATGGCGTGGATTACTGGACAGGCATCGGACATTTCGACCCCATCCCCGATACATGGCAAAAGATGACCGACATCCTGCTCTTCTGGGCAAAGAAGGGCGTTGACGGTTTCCGTTGCGACATGGCTGAGATGGTGCCTTCCGCTTTCTGGGCGTGGGCTACCGACAAGGTGAAATCACGCTATCCTGATATAGTGTTCGTGGGCGAGGTGTATGACCCTAACCAGTATCGCAACTATTTAGGCGCAGGCTTCGACTATCTCTATGATAAGGTAGGCATGTATGACACCATGCGCAACGTTATCTGTGGCAACGGCTCAGCAAGTTTCATCACGGGTGCTTGGCAGTCCACCGACGATATAGCCTCTCACATGCTCTATTTCCTCGAGAACCACGACGAGCAGCGTGTAGCCTCCGATGACTTTGCGGGTTCGGCAGAGAAGGGCATCCCAGGACTTGTGGCAAGCGTGCTCATGCGCAGCAATCCGTTCATGCTCTACGCCGCTGAGGAATACGGCGAGCGTGGCATGGACAAGGAAGGTTTCTCAGGCAGGGACGGTCGCACCACCATCTTCGACTACTGGAGCATCGACACCCTGTGTCGTGCTGACAACGGACAGCTCACCGCTGAAGAACAGTACGTCTATGACATGCACAAGAAGGTATTGCAGATAGCACGCAAGGAGAAGGCAGTTGACGGCATGTTCTACGACCTGATGTACGCAAACCCTTGGTCAGCGCGTTTCGACAACAACAAGCAGTACGCCTTCCTCAGGAAGCAGGATAATGAGGTGCTCCTCGTAGTCTGCAACTTCAATGGCAACGCCGTTGACATAGACGTGAAGATACCTCAGCATGCAGTTGACTTCCTCCAGATACCTGAGAAGAAATATACCGCCACCGACCTCCTTTCAGGCACCAAGAAAGCCTTCACCCTCAAGGGCGACCAGAGCGTGGATATGGACATCCCAGCCTACTCAGCCCGAGTGTGGAAGTTCTCTTATCGCGCTGCGGCAAAGAAATAATAGCTTAACTGAAAGAGTTGGCAAAGAAAAGTGACTCATACCGTTAGGGTATGAGTCACTTTTTATAATAATAATGATTTATTATGAAAACAAATACGTTTACTGCACACCATCGATGGTGATGCCCTCAACGCCCTTGGCAATCTTGAGTATCATGCCCTGAAGAGCCTTGCCGGGACCGCACTCTACGAAGTCGGTAGCACCATCCTTCATCATCTGCTGTACCTCGTAGGTCCACTTTACTGGAGCGGTGAGCTGAGCGATGAGGTTCTGCTTTATCTCGTTGGCATCGGTGTGAGCCTTTGCGTCAACATTCTGATATACGGGGATGCGTGGAGTCTTGAATTCGGTAGCCTCGATGGCTGCCTGAAGCTCATCCTTGGCTGGCTGCATGAGTGGTGAGTGGAATGCTCCGCCAACAGGCAGTACGAGTGCACGCTTGGCACCAGCCTCTTTGAGAGCCTCGCAAGCCTCATTGATTGCTTCTACGTTGCCTGAGATTACGAGCTGACCAGGGTTGTTGTAGTTTGCTGGAACCACTACGTGACCAGGCTTGTTGATGCCTGCGCAAACCTCTTCTATCTTGGCGTCGTCGAGTCCGATGATGGCTGCCATGGTAGATGGTGCTGCCTCACATGCCTTCTGCATAGCCATAGCACGCTTGCTGACGAGCTTGAGACCGTCTTCGAAGCTGAGTGCGCCTGCTGCTACGAGGGCAGAGAACTCACCGAGTGAGTGACCGGCGGTCATCTGTGCGTCGAACTCGTCGCCAAGGCAGATAGCCTTGATTACTGAGTGCAGGAATACGGCTGGCTGTGTCACCTTGGTCTGCTTGAGTTCCTCGGCTGTGCCCTCAAACATTATCTTTGTTATCTCAAAACCAAGTATTTCGTTGGCCTTGTCAAAAAGTTCCTTTGCCTTAGGGTTGTTGTCATAAAGGTCTTTGCCCATACCTGTGAACTGGGCTCCCTGACCAGGGAATACGAATGCTTTCATGCTTTTCTTTTTAGGTTTTATGAAAAAAAGTCCCGAACGCCATCCGTGGAGTGGGGCAGTCGGGACCTTATGTTGTAGTTTTTTGCTTGTTCGAGCGTTTTGATTACTCAGCAGCCTCTTCTGTTGCAGCAGGAGCCTCCTCAGCAGGAGCTTCAACTGGAGCCTCTTGAGCTGCCTCAGCCTTAGCCTCAGCCTTTACGCCGGCAGGGTTGCCCTCTGCAAGTACGGTAACAGGAATCTCAACCTTCACTTCCTTGTGGAATACTGCTGTAGCAGCATACTCACCAACGGTCTTGATATCCTTCATGATGATGCGCTTGCGGTCGATCTCGATGCCCTTCTTAGCGAGTTCCTCAGCAACTGTAGCAGCAGTTACAGAACCGTAGAGAACACCAGTAGCAGAAACCTTTGCGGTAACCTCTACAGATACGCCGTTGAGCTTAGCTGCTTCTGCCTCTGCGTCAGCCAGAATCTTAGCGAGCTTGTGAGCCTGCTGCTTGAGGTTCTCAGCGAGAATCTTCTTTGCTGATGGTGATGCGATAACAGCCTTGCCTGTTGGGATGAGGTAGTTGCGGCCGTAGCCAGACTTTACGTTTACGATGTCGTTCTTGTATCCAAGACCGATGATATCTTCTTTAAGTATAATTTCCATTGTGTAATCCTCCTTGTTTAATGTTTTACTTCATAAGATCGGTTACATAAGGAAGCAGTGCGATCTGGCGAGCACGCTTAACAGCCTGTGCCACACGACGCTGATACTTCAAAGATGTGCCAGTGATACGACGTGGGAGAATCTTGCCCTGTTCGTTGAGGAACTTCTTGAGGAACTCAGGATCCTTATAGTCGATGTACTTGATACCGCTCTTCTTGAAACGGCAATACTTTTTCTTACGAGTATCGATAGTTGGTGCTGTAAGATAACGGATTTCTGAATTTTCTGCCATGATTAAGCCTCCTCTTTTTTAGAAAGCTTGTTGCGACGCTTCTCAGCGTAAGCTGATGCATACTTGTCAAGCTTTACGGTCATAAAACGGATTACTTTCTCCTCGCGACGATAAGCAGTCTCGAGTGTTGCAATAACTTCTGGCTCAGCCTTGAACTCAACGAGGTTGTAGAAGCCTGTTGACTTCTTGTCAATAGCGTAAGCCATCTTCTTGAGTCCCCAAGCCTCTTCGTTCAGAATCTCGGCACCATTGTCTTTCAGTACCTTTGTGAACTTAGCGACCGTTTCCTTTGTCTGTTCATCAGACAAAACGGGAGTCAAAATGAAAACGGTTTCGTAATGATTCATCATTGTTTTGTGAATGAATAAAATTGTTGTTAAATAAGTTACGCTTTAGCGCATAGTGCACAAAAAAGCGGTGCAAAGTTACTAATTTAATTTGGATTAGCAAACTTTACACCGTTTATATTAAATAAGGTGTAGTCCTTAATGTTTGATTTCTTAATCTAAATCAAGTGTCAGAACTTACTCCTTCTCGCATTTGCTGCAGCAACATGGTCCTGCAAGCTTCCACAGGATGACTGCGATAACAGAACCGATGAACGGACCGACGATGAATACCCACACGTTAGCAAGTGCCTCGCCGCCAGCGAAGAGGGCAGGACCGATAGAACGTGCAGGGTTGACTGATGTGCCGGTGAAGTGAATGCCTACGAGGTGGATGAGAATGAGTGACAGACCGATGGCAAGACCAGCGAAGTTGCCTGCGCCGACCTTAGAGTCGGTAGAGCCCAATACCACAAGCACGAAGAGGGCGGTGAGGATAGCCTCAACCACGAGGGCTGTCGTCACGCTGCCGTGGCAACCTGCTCCGATGCCGTTAGCACCCAGTCCTGAGGTGCAGCAGTAGATAGCAGCCAGGCAGGCACCAGCAACGATACCGCCTACAAGCTGACCGCATATGTATCCGCAGCAGTCTTTGGCAGAGATGCGCTTGTCGATAAAGCAAGCCAGAGTGATGGCAGGGTTGATGTGACATCCTGATACTCCGCCGATAGTGTAAGCCATGGCTACAACAGCCAGGCCGAACGCGATGGCAGTACCTACAACGGCAGCGGTGTTATCCTCTGCACAACCAAGTGAAACAGCTGCTCCGCAGCCGAGGAAGGTCAGCACGAATGTGCCGATTGCTTCTGCAACATACTTTTTCATAATTGTCTTTTTTAGTTAGTGAGTAAGTGTTGATTATGTATCTATAAAATAGGCATATAATACAGCCATGCCGACGAGTATTGTAACTAATACGGTCAGTTGCATGAGTAGTTTCTCATAAATCTTTTTCCTAATGCGCCTTTCGCGCATGTTGTTTCTGAACTGAGAAGTACTGTCTTTGTGCTTCTTTTTCTTTTGTTCAACTTCAATGAGTTGCTTTACTTCACCAGCCATGTTGCTGCTCGCGCCACTACTATGATGATGATGGTGGTGGTGATGATGGTGGTGATGATTAGAGTTTTTTAAAAAATCAAATATCCCCACGGTGAATGTCTTTTAGGTTAGAATGTAATTATTAGTTATAGAGTGATATGTAGCAGATGCAGGGAGCCCTGTTAGTAGCTCCTTGCAATCAGTACTCTGCATTTAGATGGCTTTCCGCTTACCATGTCGGTGCCTGGAGTCTGTTCGAAGGCGAATGGCACGCAACGGATAGTAGCCTGTGTCTCCTCCTTAATCTGTGCCTCTGTCTCGGCTGTGCCGTCCCAGTGGCAGAGGAAGAATCCACCGTCCTTAACCTTCTCCTTAAACTCCTCGTAGTTGTCGCACTCGTAGATGTGGGCATCGCGGAACTTGAGTGCCTTCTGGAAGATATTCTCCTGAATGTCCTCAAGGAGGTTCTCTATGCGCTCAGCCAGTCCGTCAAAACCTACGGTCTCTTTCTCCAAGGTATCGCGACGCATAATCTCTACGGTGCCGTTCTCAAGGTCGCGTCCGCCCATTACCACGCGTACTGGCACGCCCTTCAGCTCGTAGTCGGCAAACTTAAATCCAGGACGCTTGTTGTCGGCATCGTCATATTTCACGGTTATGCCCTTAGACTTCAGCGCGTCTATCACTGGCTGGAACTTCTGGGCTATCTGCTCCTGCTGCTCGCCCTTGCCAATAGGTATGATAACCACCTGCAGCGGTGCGAGACGTGGAGGCAGAACAAGTCCGTTATCGTCGGAGTGGGTCATGATGAGCGCACCGATAAGACGTGTTGACACCCCCCATGATGTAGCCCATACATACTCCTGCTTGTTTTCTTTTGTAAGGTATGTCACCTCGAATGCCTTGGCAAAGTTCTGTCCGAGGAAATGTGACGTGCCGCTCTGCAGAGCCTTGCCGTCCTGCATCATAGCCTCGATGGTATAGGTGTCGAGTGCCCCAGCGAAACGCTCGGTCTCAGACTTCACGCCCTGCATTACAGGTACAGCCATCCACTTCTCAGCAAACTCGGCATAGACTTTCAGCATCTTCTGTGCCTCTTGCTCAGCCTCTTCGCGAGTGGCATGAGCGGTGTGACCCTCCTGCCAAAGGAATTCTGAGGTGCGGAGGAAAGGACGCGTGCGCATCTCCCAGCGCATCACGTTACACCACTGGTTGCACATCAATGGCAGGTCGCGCCATGAGTGAATCCAGTTCTTGTATGTATTCCAGATTATTGTTTCAGATGTAGGACGTACTATCAGTTCTTCCTCCAGCTTGGCTGCCGGGTCAACGACTACTCCGTCGCCGGTCTCGTTGGTCTTCAGACGGTAGTGGGTAACAACGGCACACTCCTTGGCAAAGCCCTCTACGTGTTCAGCCTCTCTTGACAGGAAAGACTTAGGAATGAGCAGTGGGAAATAGGCGTTTACGGCTCCTGTTTCCTTAAACATCTTGTCGAGCTGCTGCTGCATCTTTTCCCAGATAGCGTAGCCGTAAGGCTTGATAACCATACATCCGCGTACGGCAGACTGCTCTGCCAGGTCAGCCTTTACTATGAGGTCGTTATACCACTGACTGTAGTTGTCAGCACGTTTAGTAAGTTCTTTGAGTTCTTTTGCCATTATTTTTTTCTATGCTTAATAAGCTAAATTTACATATTATGCTTGCAAAATTACGAAAAATTACTGATATAGCACACAAAAAGTCAACAGAATATCAAAAAATCGAATAAAAACCACCTCTTTTATTTGTTTATATAGAATTTTTTGCTAACTTTGAGCATCGAATAACCATTAATATGAAATATCTATGGCAAGTAAGAGAAACCTGAAGAGAGAGATAAACTACGCCTGCAGCGAGTTGTTTGCAGAGTGTGTGGCTACGGCATTGTACAGCAATAATTCAGACGAGGCGAATCTGGACGCCCTGCTCACCTCGCTTATGAAGAGTCATTCAGACTATATCATGCGTGTGTCACATCCTGAGCCCGGCATGAAGGCTAAGGAATACTACAAGAGACTGATTAACAGTTTCAATAACGATGTGAATGATTTTATTGATCAGATAAGCAATCTGCATTCTTAAGAGAAAATGATAAAGTCATTCTGTTCATGGCTGTTATATAAAAAGATGGGGTGGACTAAGGACATTACCGTAGCTCATCCCGACAAGTATATAATATGCCTCGCTCCGCATACCAGCAACTGGGATTTTATTCTCGGTCAGCTCTATTCTCGTGCTGAAGGGCTGAGAATCAACTACCTGATGAAGAAAGAGTGGTTCTTCTGGCCGCTCGGACCGATATTCAGAAAGACTGGCGGCATACCCGTGTATCGTGACAAGAAAACGTCCATGACCGACAACCTTGCTGAGACAGCCAAGCGGTCGGAGTCGTTCCGTCTGTGCATCACCCCAGAAGGCACTCGCAGCCGTAATCCAGACTGGCGTAAGGGCTTTTATTTCATAGCCCTGAAGGCTGGTCTGCCGATACTGCTGTATGGTCTTGATTTCGACAGAAAACTGATACAGTGCACCAAGTGCATCATGCCCACTGGCGATGTGGAGAAAGACATGCAGGAGATAAAGCAGTATTTTGCTGACTACAAGGGCAAGCATCCCGAGAATTTCGCAATCTAAGAATTAATAAAACTCTTTTCTAAAGTGATAGAAACGAACAGACTTCACAAATACATTATATCATTACTCATAGCGTTGGCGTGTGGCATTGTGATGCCCGTCTGTGCCAGTTCTATAGAGGACCACATGACTGAGATGAAGATTGACGATGGCAATAAGGTTATCGTAATCTACATGGATGATGAGTTTGCCGAGCAAAAGCTCACAGAGAAGTCGGTAAAGAAGATTTACAAAAAGACGCGCAAGAAACTCAAGAAGGCTCTGCCTCCGCAGTATGCCTATTATGATGTCAGAATTATGGTGCTCGGCACCCCGATTGAGAATCTGCTAAAGGCAAAGGAAGAGACCGCCGAGAAGGAAAAGAAGGAGAAAAAACATCATAAGAAGCACCGTGGCGGATGGTGGGGCGACATCAGTTACGATGGCGAGCCTTGGGTAACCAACATATCACGTCCCAACAAGGTGACGGCTGGACTGAACGGTCGCCACATAGCCCTCTGGCAAAGCCACGGCAGATATTATGACAAGGCAAAGATGAGGTGGAAGTGGCAGCGTCCGTTCGTGTTCTCTACAACGGAAGACCTCTTCACCCAGACCATCGTGGTGCCATACCTTATCCCTATGTTGCAGAATGCCGGTGCCAACGTGTTCACACCTCGTGAGCGCGACTGGCAGAGGGCAGAGGTGATAGTGGATAACGACACCCCTTACAGCGGATATACCGAGGGTACTCACTCGGGTCGCTGGCACACTACGCATGTAGCAGGTTTCTCTATGCCTGCCGACTCCATTCCTGACGGCTACAATCCATTTGAGACGGGTACAACGCGACAGATAAATACCACGCATAGCGACGACTGCTCTTTTGCTGCATACCAGCCACGCCTGCCTAAGGCTGGACGCTATGCGGTATATGTGAGTTACTCAACAGTAGATAACAGCATAGATGATGCCCTCTATTCCGTATATCATAAAGGTGCGCGAACAGACTTCCACGTAAACCAGACGATGGGTGGCGGCACATGGGTTTATCTCGGCACGTTTGATTTTGACGCTGGCAGTTCGCCTGCCAACCGTGTTGTCGTTTCCTCACGTTCAGCATCTAAGGGCATTGTTACTACCGATGCCGTGCGCTTCGGCGGTGGTATGGGCAATATCCACAGAGGTGGTTCGGTGAGCGGTATGCCTCGCAGTCTTGAGGGCGCACGCTATTATGCCCAGTGGGCTGGTGCACCTTATAAGGTATATGGCGGCTACAAGGGCGAGGATGACTATAAGGACGACATAAACACCCGTTCGCTGATGACCAACTGGCTCTGTGGCGGTTCACCATTCAATCCCGATAAAGAGGGCAAGAAGGTGCCTATCGACCTCAGCCTTGCCATACACTCCGATGCGGGTTTCAATAAGGACTTGCAGTCTATTTACGGCTCGCTTGCTATATGCTCAACCAACTTTGACGAGGGCAAACTGCCCACAGGCGTTTCGCGCGAACATTCCAAGGACTTCGCCCAGCGTCTGCTCGACCAGTCGCTCAAGGACCTCAAGTCTCACTACGGTGCATGGAACTGGCGTCACCTCTACGACCGCAACTATAGCGAGACGCATTACCCAGCCGTTCCGTCAGCCATATTCGAGACGCTCTCTCACCAGAGTTTTCCTGACATGAAGCTGGCTCACGACCCAGACTTCAAGTTTACCATCGCACGCTCCATATATAAGACTATCCTTCGTTTTGAGGCTGAGGCACACGGCGAGAAGTCGGTGGTGGTACAGCCGCTGAGTCCGGAGAATTTCTCTGTTACTCTCACTCCGCAGGGTTTGGCATCACTTACCTGGGTGCCACAGAAGGATTCTGACGAGTCGTCTGCCATGCCTACAGGCTATAATGTTTATATGGCAGCAGGTAACTTGGGTTATGATAATGGAACGCCAGTGCAGCAGAGCCGTTATACCCTTCAGCTCATGCCCGATGTACTCTACCGTTTCCGCATCACAGCGACTAATGCTGGTGGAGAGAGTTTTCCTACAGAGGAACTATGCGTGCTCTTCCATTCGCCTATAGCCAAGACGGTGATGATAGTCAACGGTTTTCAGAGACTCTCTTCACCAGCAGTTCACGATGGCTACGACGATAAGGGTTTCGACATCAACGAAGACCCAGGTGTAAGCTACGGTCTGACGGCAGGGTGGTGCGGACAGCAGCAGGTGTTCTCTACCGCTACGGCAGGCAGCGAGGGACCTGGCACTTTCGGCTATTCTGGTCAGGAACTGCAAGGCAAGTTTATTGCGGGCAACGATTTCAACTATGTGGCTGAACATGCTCTGGATATCGCCTCTGCAGGTCAGTATAATATAGTGAGTGCCACGAAGTCGGTAGTGGAGTGGGGAGGTGTCGACCTTTTTCAGTATGACTGTGTTGACCTCCTGCTTGGCAACGAGCGAAACGATGGTCATTCGCTCAAGGGGTATAAGACCTTCTCTAAACAGATGCAGAAGCAGCTCACTAACTACCTCAATACTATGGGTGGCAATGTCTCAGGCAGACACACGTTGCTTGTCAGCGGTTCTTACGTGGCTTCTGATATGATAGAGAATGATAGCGAGGCACAGTTTATGCTTAACACGCTCAAATGCAGTTTCGGCGGCACCATACGCGGATTCAATTCCATAGTGTCAGGACTGCAACAGACGCTCTCTATCACCAATACACTCAACGAAAACCACTATGCCACAATACGCAGCGATGTGCTCTATCCGCAAGGTGGCGCTTTCACCGCTATGCAGTATGCCGACGGCAAATCGGCTGCCGTGGCATCACCAGGCCGCTCGTTCGTTATGGGCTTCCCGTTTGAGTGTATAGCAGATGCTACCCAGAGGGCAACCATAATGCGTGGCATCATGGCGTTTTTGGTTCAATAATTTTCAATATTCAATTTTCAATATTAAACTATAATGTACACAATCGTTTCAAATGCTTCGGGCACGCGTTCTATGCAGATTAGCGATGAGAATCTCGATACCATAGAGAAATATTCTCTATTTCGCAATCTTGTAGATAGCAACGGAATAGTAGATGATTCAGTATTAGAGAAACTGCGTCTCAACGCACGTGCGCTGGTAGAGTCAACTAATGCTTCAGATAAGGCGTTGCTCGACCTGTCTTTTGAGGTGCTCTATCACCCTAACATGAAGCCTACAGCGCTGCATAACCTCATACTGCTTTATACAGAGAAAAAAGGATAGTGCTGACCGATTTCCTGCCAACGACGAAGAAAGAGTGTGAGCTGCGAGGCTGGACAGAGCTTGATGTCATACTCTTTTCAGGCGACGCCTATGTTGACCACCCGTCATTCGGTGCCGCTGTCATAGGACGTACCCTTGAGGCGGCAGGTTATCGTGTGGCTATAGTGCCGCAACCAGACTGGCACGGTGACTACCGCGACTTCAAGAAACTGGGACGTCCGCGCCTCTTTTTCGGCATATCGCCAGGTGCGATGGACTCTATGGTCAACAAGTACACCGCCAACCGCCGTCTGCGCTCTGAGGATGCCTATTCACCTGATGGCAGACACGACTGCCGTCCTGAATACCCCACCATAGTCTATACCAAGATACTTAAGCAACTATTTCCTGATGTGCCCGTCATACTGGGCGGAATAGAGGCTTCGCTGCGTCGCGTGACCCATTATGACTACTGGAGAGACAGTCTTCGTCCCTGCATTCTGTGTGAATCGGGTGCCGACATGATAACCTACGGCATGGGCGAGAAGGTCACTCTTGCCATAGCTAAGGCACTATCCGAGGGCAAGCAACTCAGCGAGTTGCGCAATATACCTCAGATAGTCTATATCGCCCCAGACAACGAACTCACCATCACCCCCGACGATATAGTCCTACACTCCCATGAGCAGTGCCTGCGTGACAAGCGCGCCCAGGCAGAGAATTTTCGCCATGTGGAGGAGGAGTCTAATAAATACCACGCCCAAAGGCTCATTCAGCCCCTGGAGGGCGATAATTATCAATTGTCACTTGTCAATTGTCATCTGTCAACTCCCTGCGTAGTCATCAACCCCCCTTATCCGCCCATGACCACGGCTGAGATAGATGCCTCGTTCGACCTGCCATATCAGCGTGTGCCACACCCTAAATATAAAGGTAAGCGCATACCTGCCTACGAGATGATTAAGTTCTCCGTAAACCTACACAGAGGCTGTTTCGGCGGATGTGCCTTCTGCACCATCTCTGCTCATCAGGGTAAGTTCATAGCTTGTCGCAGCAAGGAGAGCATACTGCGCGAGGTGAAGCAGGTTGTTAAGTTGCCCGACTTCAAAGGCTACCTCAGCGACCTCGGCGGTCCGTCAGCCAATATGTACGGCATGCACGGCAAGAACCTCAAGGCGTGTGAGGCGTGTAAGAAGCCCTCCTGCCTGCACCCCAGGGTGTGTCCTAACCTCATGACCGACCACTCCGCACTGCTCGACATCTACCATGCCGTAGATGCCCTGCCTGAAGTGAAGAAGAGCTTCATAGGCTCAGGCGTGCGCTATGACCTGCTCTTGCATCACAGCGACGATGAGAAGAGCAATGAGGCAGCACGCCAATACACTCGCGAACTCATCACCCGTCACGTCAGCGGACGCCTGAAGGTGGCACCCGAGCATACCTCAGATACGGTGCTCAACTACATGCGCAAACCCTCCTTCCAACTTTTCTACGACTTCAAGCGCATCTTTGACCGCATAAACAAGGAAGAAGGTTTGCGTCAGCAACTCATCCCTTACTTCATCTCCTCTCACCCTGGTTGTCGTGAGAAGGACATGGCACAGCTTGCTGACCTGACCAAGAAAATGGGCTACAAACTGGAGCAGGTGCAGGACTTTACCCCTACACCTATGACCACCGCCACAGAGATGTTCTACACTGGTTACGACCCTTACACCCTCGAACCCGTCTTCACTGCCAAAACCCAAAAAGAGAAGCTCGCCCAGCGTCAGTATTTCTTCTGGTATAAAGACGCTTCCCAATCCTCTCGCAAGGAATCCCATTCGCATAGAGAGCAGCCCTCACGCAAGGATGCCTCCTCACATAAAAAGAAATCCTATAACCCCAATTTCCAACCAAAGAAAAAGAAGAAGAGCATCTAATCCCTCTAAAAAACAATAAACGCCGGGCTGTAAGGCTCGGCGTTCTCTTGTATATATGAATAATGTATGTGTTCTTTTACTTTTTGATAAGTGTGCCCAACTTGGTGAGGGTAACTTCCTTGAGCTTGATGTCGCAATCAGGATCGATGTCGGTGTTTGCCTCACGATAGGTGATGGTTGAGTTGTTGATATCAATGTTGTGTATGGTGCCTGGTGCGCCTTTGGCTGTGATGCCGATGCGGGCATTGTTACACAAGAGGTTTGAGATGTGTATGCCCTGGAATTCAGGTACCCACTCGGTGCCTACAGCGCCCTCGGTCTTGTAAATGGCTTCGTTGATGTAGTCGGTCTCGAATCCTATTGCTTCGTCGCGCACTCTGTCGAGTATGGTGTTCCAGATGTAGATGTTGTCGGTCTTACCACCACGGCTGGTGAAGCTCTTGAAACGCAGTCCTGTTTCGGAGTTGAGTATGGTGTTGTTGTACACGCATACGTCGTATATGCCTGATGCGAACTCAGAGCCTATGTCGAAGCCGCCGTGGGCGTAGAGCACTATGTTGGCTGAGACTACCACGTCGTGGGTGGGCTGGTGGTCGAAGGCGCGCTTGCCTGTTGCTGCCTTCATTGATATGCCGTCGTTGCCGCAGTCTATGGTGTTGTTGACTATGAGCACCTTCTGGCTGGTCTTGAGCACTATGCCGTCGCCGTTCTGTGCGTTCCAGTCGCCGTTGACTATCACGCCGTCGACGATGAGGTTAGTGCAGTCTTCGAGCTCGAGGTGGAACTTGGGCGAGTCAACCACGGTCACCCCGCTGATGAGTGCCTTGTCGCATCCCTTGAAGAACACGGTTGACTGGCGCAGCGCCTCCTGCTCCGTGGCAGTGGCGGCAAAGTTGGGCAGCCCGTTGAGGTTGAAGGGGTACCATATTTCCTCCTTGCCCTTCATGGCGGTGGTGCCGCCGAGTGCCTTGAGCTGGTCCCATTCGGCCGTGGAGAACTTGGAGCGCTTGGCTGCGCGCCAGTATATTCCGTTGCCGTTGATTATGCCCTCGCCGGTGATTGATACGTTCTGGCATCCGAGTGCCGAAACGCCATGCTTAGGCTTAGTGGCTCCTGCTACGAGGTGCTTAGTGCGATCAGGGGTGATTACGAGCATTGCACCCTTAGAGAGGTGAAGGTCTATGCCAGACTTGAGGTTGATAGGCGCTATAAGCCATGAACCTTCAGGAATAAAAACCTGACCGCCGCCCTTGGCAGCGAGGTTGTCAATGGCTGTCTGTATAGCCTTGGTGCAGTCGGTGATGCCGTCGCCCACAGCTCCATACTCAGCTACGTTGATGCGAGCCTCCTTGATTACGGGCTGCTCTGCCTGCTGTATATTGATAGGCAGGTCTTTGTAGAACTTGCTATAGTCGGCAGCAAACGTTGCGGCTACAGCAGCAAAGGTAATGAATGTAGTTAAAATGATTCGTTTCATAACGGAGTTAGTATTTTAGAAATTATAGTATCTTATACAGTATTATATGCTCAGCTCGTTGAGCACCTCGACAAAGCGGTGGTCGAGACCTTTGTCAGTGCGGATAGCCTCTGAGAACGGCACGAGGACAGCATTGCCCATGCGGTAGCCTATCATGGCGTTGCGCTGACCATGCTTGAGAGCCTCGATGGCGCCTGCACCCATGCAACTGGCAAGGATGCGGTCTTGAGCTGTTGGGGTACCACCACGCTGCAGGTGACCGAGGATAGATACGCGCACGTCGTACTCAGGGAACTCCTTCTTTACGCGGTCGGCGTAGTACATGGCACCGCACTTGGGTGATTCAGACACGATGACGATGCATGATTTCTTACTCTTGCGTATGCCGCGCTTCATGAATTCGGCGAGCTGGTCTTCGTCGGTCTGCTCCTCTGGGATTATTGCAGCCTCTGCTCCACAGGCTATGGCGCTGCTGAGAGCCAGGAAACCGGCGTCGCGTCCCATCACCTCGACGAAGAATATGCGCTCGTGAGACTGTGCGGTGTCGCGTATGCGGTCAACGCACTCCATGATGGTGTTCATAGTGGTGTCGTAACCGATGGTGGAATCAGTGCCGTAGAGATCGTTGTCGATGGTGCCGGGGAGTCCGATACATGGTACATCAAACTCATCAGCGAACTCACGAGCGCCGGAGAGAGTGCCGTTGCCGCCGATGGCGATAAGTGCGTCGATGCCGTGTTCCTTCATATTCTCGTATGCTTGCTGGCGTCCCTCATAGGTACGAAAAGCCTCAGAGCGTGCGGTGCGCAGTATGGTGCCACCCCTGTTGATGATGCCCGATACATCCTCGGTGGTAAGATCCTTGATGTCGCCGTTGATGAGTCCTTCCCAACCGCGGTAGATGCCTTTGATTTTGAAACCATTGTATATGCCAGCCCTGGTGACAGCGCGGATTGCAGCGTTCATGCCCGGTGCGTCACCACCTGAAGTGAGAACACCGATAGTTTGAATTTTTGCCATAGTGATAATATTTGTTTTTTAAGCGATTATACAAAGTGCTACGAATGCCAGAATACCTGACAGGAGTGTCAGCGGAGTGATGTGGCGGAAATACCACTTGAGTGATATGCTCTGCATCTGCATCATCACTATGCCGCTGATGGAACCGATGGCAAGAATACTACCACCTACGGCTGTGCCGAATGAGAGCACCTTCCAGTATGCTCCGTTCACGGAGTAGTAGGGCAAAGTGGATGAAACTTCGTGCAAGGATATCATGGTTACGCATGATGCGAAGCTATCTAATATAGTGCTGATGAGTGCTGTTATACCACCTATAATCCAGATATTGCCTATGAGGGTGTCTATCTGTTCGGCAAACCAGTGCATGGCACCGGTCTCGGTAACTACAGCTACGGCGAGCATTACGCCGATGATGTATAGTATTTGCTGTATGGAGTTATACTGCATCTTTTGTGGTGTGTCGTCATAGCTGATGCGTCGCTTCTGGTTGTTAAAGAGTGTATGGTTAAATACTTCATTAACTATCCATAGCAGACTGAGCGTGCATAGTGCGCCAAGGAAAGGAGGCAACTGGGTGATGGCGGTAAATGTCGGGATAAACCACAATCCACCGATGCCCACAAGGAACATTATAAAGCGTTGCCATACTTTGAGATTAGTGTCATCACCACGATAGGGCAGTGACGGGCGCTCTATGTCAACATTCTCAGGGAGCCTCATGCTTACGATGAACGTAGGCAGAGCCCATGCAATGAAACATGGCAGTGCCATAGCTAACGTGTAGTTAGAGGCTGTGATAGCTCCCTTGTTCCACAATACCAGACCTACGGGGTCGCCGATAACGGTGAGTGCACCACCAAAGATGACTGCCAGCAGTACCATAGAGCCATAAAGCTTGCGGTCCTTGGTGCGCGGCAGTATGATGTTGGTAACCGTGAGCATGAGTACGATTGCTGAGATGTTGTCAAGATTAGCTGATATAAGGAAAGTGAATGCCGTGAGTTTCCACAATAGCAGACGGCTATTCTTGGTGCGAATCCACAGGGCAAGGAAATCGAAGCAACCATTCGTGTGCAGAATATTGACGATGCTCATGGTGGCAAGCAGGAAGAGTGCTATAGAGGCAGCCTGTCCCAAATAGGGCAGGAAAATGTGCTTGGCAATATACTGCTTCACTACCACGCTATTAGGCTGTATGCCAGCCAAAAACGACTGATAGCCCTCCATGTGGCGGCTCTCCACGAAGTCGGCACCGAAACTGATATACAACACCCAGCCCAACGTACAAGCAAAGACCGCTACGGCAGCCTTGTTGATATGAGTCTGGCGCTCCGTGGCTATAAAGAGGAGGCTGACTATCAGTATCGCAGTGATGAGTATCGTCATATTGTTAGAAATGCTTTTATTATATAAATAAGGTGTGTGAACAAGAATATTTTGAGTACAAAAATAATACTTTTTTTGTTATCAGCAAAAAAAACAAGGAAAAATTATGCTTGTGAAGGGGTTTTTAGTAGCAAATGGACAAAAATAGAACACAAGATGAAACGAAAAGAGGTTGATACAGGACGCATCAACCTCCGTGGCGATTTCGTTGGGAAATAAAAAAATACGAAATCTTAGATGGGGGCAAAGTTATGTATAATTGTTGTAATCTGCAAGAAAAACTCGTCAAAAGTGTTTTTTTTCTCCAAAAATATTTGCAGATTCAAAAACTTTTGCTAAATTTGCGCTCAATAACTTTGTAACTAAAAGAGAACTACAATAACTTTAAACACTAAATATTATGTCGCAAATTACTGGTCATATCTCTCAGATTATTGGTCCTGTTGTGGATGTGTTCTTTGACACAAAAGGCCAAGAGGCAGAGAAAGTGTTACCTAAAATTCATGATGCTCTTGTAGTAAAGCGCCCAGACGGTCGTGACCTCATCATCGAAGTGCAGCAGCATATCGGTGAAGACACCGTGCGCACCGTGGCTATGGACAATACCGACGGACTGCAGCGCGGACTGGAGGTTACACCAACAGGAGCACCTATCACAATGCCTTCAGGTGAACAGATGAAGGGTCGTATGCTTAACGTAATAGGACAGCCTATTGATGGCATGGCTCCGCTGAAGAAGGATAACCCATACCCCATACATCGTGAGGCACCTAAGTACGAAGAACTCTCTACATCAAAGGAGATGCTCCCTACGGGCATCAAGGTCATCGATCTGCTCGAACCATACCTCAAGGGTGGTAAGATTGGTCTGTTTGGTGGTGCCGGTGTAGGTAAGACAGTGCTCATCATGGAGCTTATCAACAACATTGCCAAGGGCGGCAACAACGGTTTCTCTGTATTCGCTGGTGTTGGTGAACGTACTCGTGAGGGTAACGATCTGATACGTGAGATGATTGAGTCTGGCGTTATTAAGTATGGCGACAAATTCAAAGAGGCTATGGCTCAGGGCAAGTGGGACCTCTCACTTGTTGACCCTGAAGAGTTGAAGAAATCACAGGCCACACTCGTATATGGACAGATGAACGAGCCACCAGGAGCACGTGCGTCAGTAGCGCTGTCAGGACTGACCGTGGCAGAGGAGTTCCGTGACCAAGGTGGTGATATCCTGTTCTTCATCGACAACATTTTCCGTTTTACACAGGCAGGTTCAGAGGTGTCAGCACTGCTCGGACGTATGCCATCAGCCGTAGGTTACCAGCCAACACTGGCATCAGAGATGGGTGCCATGCAGGAGCGCATCACATCAACCAAGACGGGTTCTATCACGTCAGTACAGGCTGTTTATGTGCCTGCCGACGACTTGACTGACCCTGCTCCAGCTACCACCTTTACTCACCTTGACGCTACTACAGAACTGTCACGTAACATCGCACAGCTTGGTATATATCCAGCCGTTGATCCATTGGGCAGTACATCACGTATTCTTGATCCGCTGGTAGTAGGCAAGGCGCACTACGAGTGTGCACAAAGGGTTAAGCAGATACTGCAGAAGTACAAGGAGTTGCAAGACATCATCGCAATCCTCGGTATGGACGAGCTCTCAGATGAGGATAAGCTCACCGTAAACCGCGCACGTAGAGTGCAGCGTTTCCTCTCACAGCCATTTGCCGTGGCAGAACAGTTCACCGGCGTAAAGGGTGAGATGGTAAGCATCGAGGATACTATCAAGGGCTTCAATATGATACTTAACGGCGAGCTCGACGACCTGCCAGAGCAGGCATTCCTCAACGTGGGTACCATAGAGCAGGCTATCGAGAAGGGTAAGAAACTCCTTGCCCAGGCTCAGGGATAGTAATAGTGGAAAAAAGACGAAAACTCTTTACATTTACTGAAAGTTTGTACTTATGCTGAAACTAAAGATAGTATCACCCGAGAAAATCCTTTACGAAGGAGACGCTACCAGCGTGAAAGTGCCTGGAGTGCTCGGTGGTATGGAGATACTGCAAAACCATGCTCCGCTCATATCAGCCCTTACCGCAGGCAAGGTGGAATACACCAATGCCGAGGGAACGGAGCAGATACAGGTGGCAGGCGGCTTCGTAGAGGTACTGAGAAATAATGTGTCATTGTGCATTGAGCGCCAATGATGTTGCCTTGGATAGCACTGACAATAACCATCTACACCTTATTAGTAATTATATGGGTGAAAGGATTGGGAGCAGTGCAGAAATACCAACCTGACAAGGCGGTCACCTTCTACTTCATAATGGCGGCGATACGCTTCACCGTTGCACTAACAGTAGTAGCGCTATACATGCTCTTTAGCACACACACTCGTGAGGAGGCGATGACATTCTGCCTTGCGTTCTCACTCATGTATGTGGCAATGGTCATTATCTCGATAATGTTAAAACATTAGGATTTCTAATATGAACAAATTAAAATACATACTATGTCTGACTGTGATGCTGCTATGCCTCACGCCTGCAATGGCAAACGAGGAGGGCGGCAAGGTGGATGTCAATGGTACTGTGTTGGGACATATCAAGGACTCTTACGAGTGGCACATCATAGGTAGCCACGAGAATGCAGTCGCTATACCACTACCTGTGATAGTACACAGTTCGACTGGTTGGCATACCTTCCTGAGCGATAAGATTCTCGAAGGCAAGCAGTATGAAGGACTCACCATTGCAGAGGAAGGTCCTAACGCTGGCAAGGTAGTAGAACTGAAAGACGGCGAGGAGTTAGGAGTGTTCGATATAAGCATTACGAAGACCGTCTGCGTGCTATTTTTGGACTCTTTTCTGCTTGTGTTAATTATCTTGTTCTCAGCAAGATGGTATAAGAATCGCAAAGCAAGCGATGAGGCTCCAAAAGGTTTTGTGGGTTTCATAGAGATGCTCGTGATGTACGTGGTGGACAACATGATAAAGCCAAGCATAGGCAAGGGTTACGAGAAGTACACACCCTACCTGCTCACATGCTTCTTCTTCATCTTCTTTGCCAACGTGCTGGGCATAATACCATTCCCACCATTCGGAGGTAACCTCACAGGTAACATCGCCTGCACGTTCTTTCTGGCATTCTGCACCTTCGTTGTCACGCAGTTCTCAGGCACCAAGCACTACTGGAAAGACATTTTCTGGCCTGAGGTGCCACTGGCTCTAAAGGCTATACCACTCATGCCTGTGATAGAGTTTGTAGGTATATTTACTAAGCCATTCGCACTGATGATCCGTCTCTTTGCCAACATGATGGCAGGTCACGCCATAGCGCTCTCTATCACTTGTGTGATATTTGTTGCAGCGACTATGGGTTACGGCATGTTGGCAGGACTTGGCGCAGTAAGTATGCTGATGAGTGTATTCATGTTGACACTGGAGTGCCTGGTATGCTTCATTCAGGCAATGGTGTTCACACAGCTCTCAGCTACATTCATTGGTTTGGCACGAATACACCCCGAAGAGGAGTAACTACGCATGACAACGTAACGACAAAACGAAAATAACATTAACAAAAAAGTAATAAACTAATTTATAACTAAAATTTTAAGACTATGATTTCTATGATTTTGGCAGCTGAAGCAGCTGCAGGTATTGCTAAGTTGGGCGCAGGTCTTGGCGCAGGTCTCGCAGCTATCGGTGCTGGTCTCGGTATTGGTAAGATTGGTGGTAGCGCAATGGACGCTATGGCTCGTCAGCCAGAGGTGATGAATAAGCTCTTTACCAACATGATTGTTGCAGCAGCTCTTATCGAGGGTGTTGCTCTGTTTGGTGCCGTTATCGCACTTCTCTGCTCATTCTAAAGAGCCGACGGGGATGATTTCCAAGCCACAGGGCTGGCGAGACGTCCTCAGTAAAACAAGTAGTAACTAACAAAGAAAACTCTATACAGCGTATGGATTTGTTGATTCCAAGTACTGGCTTGCTCTTCTGGATGTGCATCACGTTCTTCATCGTGCTCGCACTCCTTTGGAAGTTTGGCTTCCCAGCCATAGTAGGCATGGTCAACGAACGTAAACAGTTCATTGACGACAGTCTGCGTAAGGCTCAGGAGGCTAACGAGAAGCTTGCCAATATACAGAAAGAAAGTGAGTCCATCCTGCGTGAGGCTCGCGAGAAGCAGGGACAACTACTCAAGGAAGCCACTGCAACGCGTGATGCCATAGTCGAGAAAGCCCAGGACAAGGCAAAGGAAGAGGCCGCACGCCTCATTGCCGATGCCAAGGCACAGATAGAGTCTGAGAAAGCATCTGCTATACGTGAAATACGTGCAGAGATGGCTCAGCTCGCAGTGCTCGTGGCTGAAAAGGTGGTTCGCAAGAACCTATCTGACGACAAGGCGCAAATGGAACTTATAGACAAACTGCTGGATGAGGTTTCTGTTGATAAGTAGTAGTATATGGATTTAGGAGTTATATCAGTTAGGTATGCCCGTGCGTTGCTGAAATGCAGCGTTGAGTCGAAGGCTGAAGACCAGGTGTATCAGGAGATGCAGACTCTCGCTGAGAGCTACGTCAAAGTGCCTGAACTGCGTCGCACCCTCGACAATCCCATGATAGCTCGTGAAAAGAAAGCCGAGCTCATCAAGACTGCTGCAGGAGGTAAGGTAAGTAAAGTGACGGAAAGCCTGATAGACCTGGTGCTCAAGGAGTCAAGAGAGTCTGTTATGCAGTTTATCGCCAACTCTTACATAACCCTTTACCGTCAACAGAAGAATATCACCCGCGGAAAGCTCACTACGGCAGTTCCCGTATCTGATGCCATGGAGCAGAAGATGAGAAAGATGGTAGAGAGCCGTACCAATGGAACTGTGGAATTCTCTACAGAGGTAGATCCAGACATAATAGGAGGTTTCGTGCTAGAGTACGACACCTACCGCTTGGACACCTCAGTGAAGGCACAGCTCAATAAAATTCTCAAACAGTTAAACTAATAAACAATGTCAGATAAAATCAAACCAAGCGAAGTCTCTCAGGTTTTGCTCGACCAGCTCAAGGGAGTCTCTTCATCAACAAACTTTGATGAGGTAGGTACTGTGCTGACAGTCAGCGATGGCGTAGCACGTATTTACGGTCTGCGCAATGCGGAGGCTAACGAGCTTCTGGAGTTCGAGAATGGCACCATGGCTATCGTCATGAACCTGGAAGAGGACAATGTGGGTTGTGTGCTTCTGGGACCGACAAGCGGTATCAAGGAAGGACAGGTAGTGAAGCGTACCAAGCGTATTGCGTCAATACGAGTAAACGACAATATGCTCGGCCGTGTTATTAACCCATTAGGACAGGCTATAGACGGTGGAGGCGACATAGATCTCAGCGATGCATTCGAGATGCCACTGGACCGTAAGGCTCCTGGCGTTATATTCCGTCAACCGGTAAAGGAACCTCTGCAGACAGGTATCAAGGCTGTTGACTCAATGATTCCTATAGGTCGAGGACAGCGTGAGCTCATCATCGGTGACCGCCAGACAGGTAAGACCGCTATCGCCATCGATACCATCATCAACCAGAAGTCGTTCTACGAGGCAGGCAAGCCTGTATATTGTATCTATGTGGCAATAGGACAGAAAGCATCAACAGTTGCCGCTCTGGTACAGAACCTAAAGGAGCGTGGAGCGCTGCCATACACCATCATCGTGGCTGCTACAGCCAGTGACCCTGCTGCTATGCAGTATTACGCACCATTTGCTGGTGCTGCGATAGGCGAGTACTTCCGCGACCGCGGTCTGCACGCCCTCGTAGTATATGATGACCTGTCAAAGCAGGCTGTGGCTTACCGTGAGGTGTCACTGATTCTGCGCCGTCCTTCTGGACGTGAGGCATATCCTGGTGATGTGTTCTATCTCCACTCTCGTCTGTTGGAGCGCGCTGCTAAGATCAACGAGCAGCAAGAGGTAGCCGAGCAGATGAACGACTTGCCAGCATGTCTGAAGGGTAAGGTAAAGGGTGGCGGTTCACTCACAGCCCTGCCAATCATCGAGACTCAGGCAGGTGACGTATCAGCATACATCCCAACTAACGTGATTTCTATCACCGATGGACAGATATACCTTGAGTCAGACCTCTTCAACCAGGGCTTCCGTCCTGCTATCAACGTGGGTATCTCGGTATCTCGTGTGGGCGGTTCAGCTCAAATCAAGTCTATGAAGAAGGTGGCAGGTACGCTGAAGATAGATCAGGCACAGTATCGTGAGTTGGAGAGTTTCTCAAAGTTCTCAAGTGATATGGATGCCGTGACGGCTATGACGCTTGATCGTGGACGTAAGAACAACCAGTTGCTCATACAGCCTCAGTACAGCCCAATGCCGGTAGGCGAGCAGATTGCCATACTGTATTGCGGCACAAAGGGACTGATGAGTGCAGTGCCTGTTGATAAGGTGCGCGAGTGTCAGGATACCTTCCTCGAGGCTATGCGTAACCAGCATCAGGATGTCATCGACTTCCTCGGTTCAGGACAGATAGACGATGCAGCAACGGCTACCATTGCCGAGACTATGGCAAATGTAGCAGAGAGCTATAAGTAAGAATGTAATTATTCTTGATAATTTAGCATGGCAAGTTTAAAAGAAATAAAAAATCGTATAACATCTGTGCAGAGCACACGTAAGATTACGAGTGCGATGAAGATGGTGGCATCAAGTAAGTTGCACCACGCTCAACAGATGATAGAGAATATGCTTCCATACGAGGGTATGCTGGAGCACATCCTCAAGACTTTCCTTGCCAGTGATGTTGATGCAAAAGGTAGCATAACTCAGGCGCGCCCTGTAAAGACTGTAGCCCTGCTCGCCTTCTCAAGTAATTCAAGCCTTTGTGGAGGATTCAACTCTAACGTGCTGAAACTGACGCAAAAAGCCATTGACGGATATCAGAAGAAGGGCGTGAAGGTGATAGTATATCCTATAGGACGTAAGGTAGCAGAAAAGATGCAGAAGCTTGGCGTGGCAACGGCAGGCAACTTCATGCAACTTGCTGACAAACCGAACTCTATAGAGTGTGCTGAGATAGGCAGACAGTTACAGGCAGATTTTGATAACGGCATTATAGACAGAGTGGAGATGATATATCACCACTTCAAAAGTGCCGGTAGTCAGATACTGCAAAACAAGACACTACTGCCTATCGACATAGAGACGGCGATGGACTATGACCATTTCCGCGACCTGAAGAGCACCATAGCATCAGAGGAGGCTACGAAGTATCTGCAGGAGCACCAGAAGGAAAGGGAATATGAGAATGAGAAGGCTTCGGCGCTGAACGACAACTTCATCGTGGAGCCTGATATGCAGACTATCCTCTCAGTACTGGTGCCTCGCTACGTAAACCTCATGGTTTACACAGCACTGCTTGACAGCAACGCCTCTGAGCATGCTGCGAGAATGGTAGCAATGCAGACGGCTACGGACAATGCAGACGAACTGTTGCGTATGCTCAACCTGCAGTACAACAAGTCACGTCAGCAGGCTATCACAAGCGAACTCCTCGATATCGTGGGTGGTTCAGTCAACAACTGATCGGGAAAGTAAAATGCATATATCATGCGCTCTGTCACACCATGACGCGTTGATATGAAAACATAGAGTAGGGGGCACGACCGTAAACACGCGTTGTGTCCCTTATTGTAGCAACTTAATGTTTAAAGAATATTAAAAGTTTGTTCGAAATGCAATCTCCGCTTTGCATTTTAAGAATTATTTCTTAACTTTGTACCCTAAAGATATTGTGAACTGAAATGGAAGATTTCTATCGTACGCACAGATACCTTGTAGAACACTGCAATGCCCCAGTGCGTCGCGTCTTGATGGACGAGATAGACTGGAGCGCACGAATGATAGGTATCAAGGGCACACGATGCGTGGGAAAGACAACATTTTTGTTACAGTATGCCAAGGAAAGGTTCAGTTCTACAGACAGACGCTGCCTATATGTGAACATGAATAATTTCTATTTCCAAGGACGAGGCATAGCCGACTTTGCGGGAGAGTTCTACAAACAGGGTGGCAGGGTTCTGCTCATAGACCAGGTGTTCAAGCAGTTTGACTGGAGCCGGGAGTTGCGCAGGTGCTATGACCTCTATCCCAAGCTGAAGATAGTGTTCGCAGGGTCGAGTGTGATGCGCCTCAAGAGGGAAAATCCTGAACTCTGCGAGATAGTCAAGAGTTACAACCTGCGAGGATTCTCTTTCAGGGAGTATCTGAACTTGAGAACAGGACTGAGTCTGCGCTGGATATCGTTAGGTGAACTCTTAGCCAACAAGAGACAGATAGTTGCCGAGATACTGGCTAAGGTTGACCCGCAGAAGTACTTCGCGGAGTATCTGGAACACGGTTTCTATCCGTTGTTTCGTGAGCACGACGATTTCTCCGACAACCTGCTGAAGTCAATGAACATGATGACAGAGGTTGACATCCTGCTGATAAAGCAGATAGAGTTGAAATATCTGACCAAGATAAAGAAACTGTTCTACCTCCTTGCTGTAAGCGGACCGCAAGCGCCCAATGTAAGCAGTCTGGCAAAGGAAATAGAGACGAGCAGGGCTACGGTAATGAATTACATCAAGTATCTGGCTGATGCCCGCCTGATAAATATGATTTACCCTGTGGGACAACGGTTCCCCAAGAAGCCCTCTAAGGTGATGTTACATAACCCCAATCTGTATCAAGCCATCTATCCTATCACGTTTGACATACAGACGCAGATGGAGACGTTCTTTGTTAACACGATGTGGAAAGACCATAAAGTTAACCAGGCAAGTAAAGAGACCCTCTATACTATAGATGCCACAAAGAGTTTTAAAGTCTGCAGCATGGTTAACCGGAAGTCTGGCAGCAACGGTACAGTTTATTGCCAATATACCGACAATACGGTGGGAGATAACGTGATTCCACTCTGGTTGCTTGGCTTTCTCTACTGATACAAACATTATTAAATATTTTTATTTACTACATTTATCTTAATAACAAAAATGGCTAAAGAAAAAAAGTTTATCACATGTGATGGTAACGAGGCTGCAGCTCACGTGAGCTACATGTTCTCTGAGGTAGCTGCTATCTACCCAATCACACCATCATCTCCAATGGCGGAGCACACTGATGACTGGGCTGCACGTGGTCGTAAGAACATGTGGGGTCAGACAGTTCTTGTACAGGAAATGCAGTCAGAGGGCGGTGCTGCTGGTGCAGTACACGGTTCTCTGCAGGCTGGTGCACTTACCACCACCTTCACTGCATCTCAGGGTCTTCTCCTGATGATTCCTAACATGTATAAGATTGCTGGTGAGCTTCTTCCATGTGTATTCGATGTATCTGCTCGTACACTGGCTTCTCACTCTCTCTGTATCTTTGGTGACCACCAGGACGTAATGGCTTGCCGTCAGACAGGTTTCGCAATGTTCTGCTCAGGTTCAGTGCAGGAGGTTATGGACCTCACAGCAGTTCCTCACCTTGCTACTCTCGAGACTAAGGTTCCATTCATCAACTTCTTTGATGGTTTCCGTACCTCTCACGAGTATCACAAGATCGAGGTTATGGATATGGAGGACATCAAGGCTATCACTCCACAGCAGTTCGTTGAGGAGTTCCGTAACCGTGCCCTCACTCCAGAGCGCCCTGTAACACGTGGTACAGCTGAGAACCCAGAGACATTCTTCACACACCGTGAGGCTTGTAACTCTTACTATGACGCAATTCCTGACGTAGTAGAGAAGTACCTCGGCGAAATCTCTAAGATTACTGGCCGTGAGTATCATAACTTCAACTACTATGGTGCAAAGGACGCAGAAGACGTAATCATCCTCATGGGTTCAGCTACTGAGGCAGCTCGCGAGGCTATCGACTACCTCGTTGCTGAGGGTAAGAAGGTAGGTATGATTGCTGTTCACCTCTATCGTCCATTCTCTGTTGACTACCTCATGAAGGCAGTACCTTCTACATGTAAGAAGATTGCTGTTCTCGACCGTACTAAGGAGCCAGGTGCTGAGGGTGAGCCTCTCTACCTCGACGTTAAGTCTGCATTCTACGAGTGTGACAAGCGTCCTCTCATCGTTGGCGGTCGTTATGGTCTTGGTTCATCTGATGTTACACCAGCCATGATCATTTCTGTATTCAACAACCTCGCACTTCCACAGCCAAAGAATCACTTCACTGTTGGTATCGTTGACGACGTTACACACCTCTCTCTCGAGAAGGTTGAGGAAATCGCTCTCGGCGGCAAGTCAACTCAGGAGTGTAAGTTCTTCGGTCTTGGTGCTGACGGTACCGTTGGTGCTAACAAGAACTCAGTTAAGATTATCGGTGAGAACACAGACAAGTACTGCCAGGCATACTTCTCTTACGACTCTAAGAAGTCAGGTGGCTTCACCTGTTCACACCTCCGTTTCGGTGACGAGCCAATCCGCTCTACATACCAGATTACCACACCTAACTTCGTAGCATGTCACGTACAGGCTTACCTGCACATGTACGACGTAACACGTGGTATCCGTGAGAATGGTTCATTCCTACTCAACACTATCTTCGACGGTGAAGAACTCGTTAACTTTATTCCTAATAAGGTAAAGCGCGTATTCGCTCAGAAGAACATCAAGGTTTACTATATCAACGCTACCAAGATAGCACAGGAGATTGGTCTGGGCAACCGTACCAACACCATCCTGCAGTCTGCATTCTTCCGCATCTCAGAGGTTATCCCTGTAGATCTCGCAGTAGAGCAGATGAAGGCATTC